>Ga0181403_1000004_pt1 | contig 62022 bp, 101 predicted proteins | sample 26SPOviralmetaG_FD_130132 | JGI IMG/M metagenome (GOLD analysis project Ga0181403, IMG submission 130132) | Marine viral communities from the oligotrophic San Pedro Time Series (SPOT) site, San Pedro Channel, CA, USA - 26 SPOT_SRF_2011-09-28 | ecosystem: Environmental > Aquatic > Marine >...
GTTTCTTTAACCACTCATCAATATAATTCTTCTCACTATTAAACATAATATAATAAATTTTTTATAATCTTAAACCGATCTTTTGCACTTTAGGTTCAAACGACCAGAATAGGCCATTGTGAGTACCATTATCTCCTAAGTTTTGCATTTGATATAAATGTACCATTTCATGGATCAGTGTATCTAAAAAGTCTCTTTTACTTTTATATGATGGTTCCATTTCTAATTTGTAAAATCTAGTACCTTTTCTTTTCCACTCCATAGTAACCACTTGACCCATACACTTATCTCTAGTTAGGTCTTTGATTAATACATCACCAAAGGCAGATAGTTTATTTCTAAATACAACTCTGTTAAACTCTTTGAAATACTTTTTAATATCTTTGTAAGTAGTAGCATATTTTTTCTTAATAGAGCATTGTCTAGTTATAGTTCTTTTAAGTTTAGCAGCACTTGACATTGTTTTATTTTTCTTCCTCATTCTTCTTTTTCCTCTTATCATTAATAGTTTGTATTAATAACAAAGTCAATATGGACAAAATGATTATAACTAAATCTTTTGGCACATATGTATAAAGTATATTCAAATAATAGACTATAGTACTAATTACATCCATTAGGTGATCCTTCTAGTAATTTGCACTTATACTTTTTGTCTGCTTCAAGTCTCATATCAGCAGCGATACCTTCTAATATTGACGGAAGATATTTCTGTAATATAACCATAGACTCAATCGCAAAATTGTGAGCAAGTCTATTTAACTCACTCTCTAATAACGCATTATGATTCATGTTACCATTGATTGTCTCAACTATAACATGACCTACTACTGCGTTTGTATATTCATCAGCATTTGCTTTTGAAAAAGCATTTGCAAGAGCATATACCCAAAAATAAAATATAAAGAATATTACAATAACTTTTTTCATTACTGCATTACCTTTAGGTCTTCTTTGGCATAGTATAAAACTTCGCCAACATTTTCATCATCAATATTAAGTAAGTTTACGTCCTCAACATCCATGATGTCTTTGATAGCAGTTTGTTCAGTGATTAAATTATCAGTATAACTTTTGACAATCTTATCAACTTTGGTTTCTGCAATATCTGTATAGTATTGTTTAACTTTACTCATAACTATTTATTTCCTTTCATAATGTAAGTATTAATTGTTTTCATACTCATAATATATCAGAAATGGGTATAGTAAACAAGCAAATAATGGAATAATAGTCCGTTTTTTATGTTGAATTATATAGGGAAATTAGGGTGCGACATTGTGTCAAGTAGATGTTCTACTTTTGTTCTACACCCTAAAGTTGTATTTGTATCGAATCAGATACAATTATTTATTTTTAGTGAAATTCTCAGTCCACCCAAACGCTTTTTTAACTAGGTCAGCCGTCAAGCCACTATAAACATTAGATAAATTTTTGTTTCTAACATTCAATAATAGTTTTGATTCTTCAGCGTGTAGACCTTCTAGCATTTGAATAAACAAAATTTCTCGTTTTGCTTTATTGAGAACATTAGCGCCTTTTATGAAATAGTGTAGTCTTCTTGCTTCACTATGTAAGGTTGTATGTTCAGTACCAGCAGGCGCTTCATTTTCTTTGTAAGGTGGTGTACCCTCAGGTAACTCCCATACGATTTTAGGATCAAAGGCACCTTTGAGTAATTGTCTCATAGGTGTACTGTCATTTTTTCTTAAAATGTCTAGTTTAGCAGCTTCTGTTTCTGCTTTATCTAGGTCTCTAAAAATCTCAAAAAATAAAGGTGCTGATGATGTTGCCATCGCCATGTTGTTCAATGCACTTGTCGTTGTTGTAGCCATAATTAATTCTCCTTATTCTTATTTATGTAAGAATTAGATGTGGGGTTTTCACCCCACACCTTAAATGTGTAATCTAAATTACGCATTTCTGTAAGCATACGGAGTACCGTATAACTTTTTGATACCAGCAGCGATTATCGCTTTTGTTGGAACACCCATTCTGTAAGATGTACCTTTAGTAGATTTGTTAACATAGATCATGTTTCCTTCTGATCTTAATGTGTCAACAAGTGATCTAGGACTACCTAAATCAAATCTATTTCTTAAAGTCTTCCAAGATACAGACTCACCTTTTGATAAAAGGTTTAAAACTTTTTGTCTTTTAGACATAGTTTTTCTGCCTCTTTTTGATACTTTTTTTGTTTTTGATATAACTCTAGCAGAGTCACCGAATAATGATTTAAACATTATTACTCCTATAATTGTGCCTCAATTTGATAAATTATGTAGTGGCACTTTACTACATAAAGTATTACCAGGTTCTTTAGGTAATTTTGTCACCATCATCATCTTTTTTTTGATGTTTACTAATTAACTCTTCTAACTTTTTAAGAGTCTCTGGTGGTAAATCTTTTTTCTTTATTTTACTTCTAAATAAAATATCTGAATAATTCATTTGTACATAACTTAACTTGTCTTCTTCACTCTGTTTTAGTATCTTGCCATTAGCAGCCACACTCTGAGCAACACGGTCAACAATATTATGTAAACTATGTTTTAGGTTAAAGTCTCTATACAGACACGACTTCACACTCTCCATTATGAAAGCAAAGTCTTTTTGAAATTGAGCGTCATCTGTTGCAATAGAATTTTGCCCAAACAATATAAACAATTCATCTTGCACCTTTTCCATCAGTGTGGTTACAAATAATCTTGCCTGTAAATCTTTTAATTCTTTTTGATGTTTAGGTGAAATCTGTTTTTTAGGTTCTTGTTTTATTTTAGGAAAGATAATTACGTTATCTTTATCGTCAATCTTATCTGTCATCATTATATCTTTTCACCTTTAAAATTAACTAGACCTTTGTCAGCAAGGTATTCTACTAACTGATTATACCCACCTAATAATTTATCATCTACTTTAATTTGTGGCATACTTCTTACAGGTTTGCCTATGTTCTCAAACATATCGCCAACATCTTTAAAATCTTCCATCTTCTTCTCTGTGTATTCAAGGCCAACACTCTTTAATAAGTTTTTGGCCTTGGTACAGAAAGTACAATTGTTTTTTGAATAAACAACTACTTTACTCATTTACTTTGTCCTCTTTAGCAATCATTTCTACTTCGTTATATTTCTTCTCAGCAAGTTTCTTTAACTCGTAAGCGTCAACAACCGTTTCGATTGCATAATCATACATCTTGTTAGCGTCACCTAGTGGTAATTTCAAACCAACCCAAGCACGATAGTAACCATTCTTCGTCATAGTTACCTCTGTTTTGAATATTTCATATCCTCTAACAGGTGTATTTTTAATTATGTTAACAAGAGTCGTTTCTACATCTGATACAACTGTTTTTGTATTAGTTTTACCTAATTCAGTTGTAAAGATTTTCGCCTTCTTGTTCATCTCACCCTTAATCATATCGGCCATTTCTGCCTTAGCGATTAGGGATGCCTTTTCTATTGCAAGTTCAAGGTCTGGAGACACTGAAGTACCTACACCGAATATACACTTTTTATCTTTATTCTTACCGAATTTAGTAGTGCCACATTCTTTTTTCTTATTGTAGTCATTCATGTACCAGGCAGGAACTTTTGCAACAGCCTTACCTTTTTCTTGTTTGATAGTGTATGTTTTATTTGCTGTACAATTTGCAACAAGCAAACTTAACACGCCTACAAACAATATTTTCACATACTTATTCATCATTTATTACCTTCTCCTTCATATTATACACTAACTCTCTAGTCTTGTCAACAAGCTGATACCTATCAACCGTTGTATTAAATTGTTCCCAGTTGAGAGCCAGTAAGACCCAAAGAACAATTATAGTAAATGACAATTTTATCATCTTTTCATCACCTCCCATTTACCAGTTGGATTCAAACAAACCGTACCAGGTCTCTTAAACCATGATTGTGGTCTTGCGTATTTTCTGCAATATAACGGTGCATTTGAATCTCTATAATAAAACTCTGCAAATAATTCCCAATAACCAGGTTTTCTTGCCTTTTCTAGTTCTATTTCTTTTTCTAATTCTTCAATCTTTTGACTCTTTGTAATCCCAAATTTTGTATCAGCACAATGTAATTCTTCTTTTTTAACAATCTCATCGCCTTGTTGTTTTATATTGATAGTCACAAAACACCATTGTCCGTCTGGAGTTAAAAATCTATCTTTCTCTTTACTATACAAAGTGTTATCATCACTTAAACTAATTTTCTCTGCTGTATAGGTTTCTAAACCTGTATCTACTTTAATCACTTTTGCCTTCTTCAATTGTTTTTCATTCAGGTCGTCTCTTAATCCATCAACTTCAGCAAAAGCAACCTTTGATAATGTAATTAATATTAATGTATAGAACATCAATTGTAATATTGCAAATATAGGATACTTCATTAGTTTAGTTTCTCCTTATCTGCGTCTTCACTTGATAATAATAAAATAACATAATGTATTGCCTTCATTAAATCTTTTCTATTTTTGCCATCTTTTTTTCCGTATCTGCACAAATACTTAATTGCATTTGCCTGACAAAAATCTTTATCAATACCTAATTGTCTGAGCATATCTTGTACTTGAAACCCATCCTTTGTAGTACTATAATGTTCGCCATAGGTTGACTTGATATACTTTTTTATTTCTTCTAATATCTTATCTTCTTTATATTTCATTATTTTTGTATCTCAATTCTACCATCAGGTAACATACACGCAACACCAAAATTAGTTCTTCTTACAGGACCACTACTTGCCCATTGCATTGGCCACGATGGTGAAATATCAATAGTCGATTCATAGTCTCTACATTTGAAAGGACCTTTGTACCATGTTCTTGTTGTTTTAATAATACCTGAATTTTTAGTTTTAGGATTATACCAGTTTGTAATATTAGGTTTGTTAGGAGCACCAATTAAGTGATCTACAAAATACTTCTTATGATTGTTGAAGTCATCATTCCAGATTTGATCTGCGCCGTGAGCAGCACCTGCCATAGCACAAGCTGCAATTGCATAAGGGTCGTTTATAACCGTAGAGCAAGTTGCCCCAGCGGTTACAGCGCCAGTGGTTGCGCCACTAGAAGATACAAGAGCATCCCTAGCAGCACAATTAACTAACAACAAACAACAACTAATTATTAATAGACTTTTTTTCAATGTCTTTTTCTTTCTGTTCTTCTGCGTGTTTTTTAGCAACATACTCGTCATAACTCATTCCGAAGCCAACTTTGTAAAAATGATCAAGTGGACTTGGACTAGAATACGCAAGAATTAATTTGTCAAAATTAATATCTAAACCAGAGTATTGATTTCTGTTAGATTTTTTAGCGTCTCTGTGTGATTTTAGAACAGCGAGTCTATTCGTAAATACTTCTTCTCTCGGTTCTGGTTTCTTTGATTTTGCAATATCTTTTTGTTTTGCAATCTCAAACTCTTTAAATATACTTTGTTTAGTGTTCATAATATAAGACCTCCCATAGTTTTGTCATATTTGTTATTAGTATATCAGTTTTAGTCAATCTTGTCAACCCCTAAAAAAGTCAATAAAATCAACACTTCTGGCATTTAACTTGTAAAATCCATGCCTGATTCTCTTATTTTTTGACATAAATCAGGTCCGTCAACAGATTTTATCACATAATAATCTTCGGTATTGTCAATTACCTTTTTGATTATATTGTTATCTTTAAACCATGTCTCTGCTCTAGCAGAAACAGGTCTAATTAAACTAGTGCCGTCATTGGCACTAGTATATACAAAGTCGCCGTTCATTATTTGTTACCTTTGAACAATGAAACTATGTTTTCTTTTGTTCTAATAAATTGTGCCTTACTTTCAGCCCAACCTTCTTTTTGATACTCTTTAGTTTTAACCCACTCGTTTTGTAAATGAGTAGATACTTTACTAGGTATTTCTTTTATACCCTTACCTAAGTCACTAATAGATTTCTTTTCATCTGCCATTAGATTTCCGCCTAATGTTAAGAAACAAATCATCATAGCCATTATTATCACGTATGCTCTTATCATACTTTCCTTCCCATTGTTTTAAAATCAGCAGCGTCAACAACTTGATAATTACCTTTGTTGTAAGCGATACCGATTGTTTTACCAGCAGGCATTTTTGCTATGGGTAAAGTTCTCTTTACACAAGCGCCTGGGATCCTATCACTCGTTGGTATAGAATTTCTTTTAAGACCATTAATATCTAACGATAAATCGGGTAATGAAAAACCCATAAGTGTCTTTTTGAAAGACGGTCTGTTTATACTTTTATATATCTCTTTATTTGATCTTTTTAATGATTTCATTTAAGTGTTTCTTTATATTATCGCATTTTTCTTTAATTTTGTCAAGCGTTATTTCAGCACTAATTGTTAGGGAAATACAATATGCTAACCCTAACATTATAAAAAGTAATAGAATCAATTGTAATGTATCACCCATATTTGAAGTACTTCACCTTTCCCTCTACGTAACCATATCTTTTAATCTTTAAATCTGGTTTTGTAAACATAGAATTTGCGTCACCTTGTTTATAACCTTTCTTATGTGAAAGTGTTATGTGAGCAGCACCATTGTCGTTTCTCTTAATCTTTTTGTCATCTTCTAATAAGAACATATCGCCAACCCAAAATGCTTCAATATTAGCATTTGATCTATAACCTTTAATCATAGCACCTACTTTTTTACCTATAAGTTTAGAGTATTTGTCATAAACTTCTTTAACAGGTTTATATGCAAGTGTTATATGATCTGAAACTATAACAGGCATTGTAGCACTTTTCTTAACTGCATTACAACTCTGTTTATCTAATTGTATAGCAAAGTATCCGTTCATTATTTTCCTAGTTTACTTTCATTTTCTAAATTGATAGAAACATCTATATCTGATTCTTGTCTCATCCATGATGTGTCTTCAACATAATCATTTTTTTTAATAACATCTTTTATCTGAATAAAATAACACCAGTAAGAACCAAATGTAATTGCACCAACATAATTTAAATCAGTGTCATATGTTTTAGCACTCAATGATTGTTCACTCTCAGCTGCTATATCAGCAGGGTCTGTTGCAATACCTATATTGGTAACAACACCCTCTCTACCTCTTTCGTCTCTTATTGTATCGCCTAAATTAATTTGCATAACGATTTCCTCCTTCTCTTTTTAGTTCGTTTTTGTATGTTCTAGCATCCAAACTCTCTGTAAGTTTGGGTGCAAAATCGTGTTTAAAAAATTGTCTACCATTCCACAACTGACCGTAATCATTAAAAAATGATTTATCATTATCAACTATGTCAGCACCAAATTCATCTGAATATGTTCTGTAGTAATCTTTACCTGTAATTATTTCTACTTCACTAGAACCTGTAGCATTTGTAGCGTCTTCTTTAAAATTATTATCACAGAAAGACTTTATCTTTTTAAATTTTGTTTCAGTATTCAAAGTCTTTAAATGTTTCATAGGTACGTTTCTGAATATTGTATAATAGATAGGAAAAAATTCATCAAATCTATCCTCTGAATCTTGGTATTCTCTTTTGTAAACTAAATTAAAAGTATTATTTTTTGTAAGTTTTTGTGTCATATACGTATAATATACACTATATACGGATATTAAACAAGCATTATTCCTGTTGATTTTACTAGGTTTTTAAGATTTTAGAAGGCGCATTTTGACGCACATAGAAGAACAAAGCGTGAACATCTATAAAGATTCGTTGTATTCATTAACTAATTGCGTACCTAGTTCATAGCATGTCTGCATATCATCAAGTACATAAGCATCCACAAACTGATACCCATTCTCTATCATGCTCATAATTCGTTTGCAACCTCTACTTGCCACATATATAAAACCATCTTCATTAGTTCTAACAATTGTATTAGGATTTCTATAAGGTATATTACCTACCTTTTCACCTTGCCATCTTTCAGGTGTTATTTTACACACCACTAATGGATTGATTAAGTAATTTTTAATATATGTCTTACCTATCTCTCTAGGAATATATGTAAGTTTAGTTATATCAACTACTTGTACAGGTATGTTAAAACCTCTGTGACCATAGAAGTATCTAGGACAATATCGTTTCTTTGCTTGTAAGTATTTACCAGGATCAAAGTCTTCTACTATCGCCATAAATCTTTAATCCATTCTCCACTCTGATACTTCATAGCATAGTCTGGATTAGGATGTCCATGAAATACACATATCTTACTATCTGTTTTTAATGGGTGTTGATCTGGTTTGTATTTCTCGTACTTTTTAGGTTTGCCTCTTTCAGGCCATTTATATGAATATGTCCACTCGTCAGGAAAGTAAACTTTCTGTTTATGTTCCCACATTAAATCTGTAATTACATTTTGATCGCCATGTAATTTATCAAATGTGTCTTTTCTTTCAATGTATGTTTTCCATATATGATTATGATGTTGTTGATTAAATCTTAATACACTAGAATTTATTGTTGTACTAGGTTGACCGAAGTCTCTAATTACGCAAAAATCTTCATCTTTACCAAATGTAAAAAACTCATCTAGGTTGCCTACAATAACAACATCTAAATCAATATATAAACAATTGCCCTCTAAACCTAATTCAGGATTATACAGGTGCATTTTATTCCACCAGTGTTGTAATTGTGGGTCAGGTATTCTTATTGATTTAATGTTATCTGTAAATGCTTTGTGATCTCGGTCTGTTAAGCAATAGAAGTTAAAAGGTAAAGTAGTATTTCTCTTTACCATATTGTAAAGAGTTTCTACATACTTCTCTGAATATTTTGCACCCCAAAGTACACATATAAAATTATTCTGGCCCATATTGATGTTTTAAAGTTTCGTATGCCACGCCATTAGACATTTCTTCTATTGTAAATTGATTCTCTACTACGAATTTAATCCACTCGTTCATTGTCTTTCGGCCTGGTCTAAAAGGTTTTTCTACATATTTAGGGTGCCTTGAAGTTATTGGCCATGCAACATTTTGACCTTCACATATAGCAGGCACTTTATTCATTACTGCGTCTATGGCTGCCAAACTCATATTTGTAACCAAACAATGACAATCTTTTAAATCATCTTTTATATCTGTTTCCCACCACTCATTACCTGGTCGTGGTTTATTTCTTACTCTAATCTCTCTATTAGTATGTTGTTTTAAATCTTTTGTGACTTGTTGTATATATTCGTCTTGCGACATACCATTACTTTCTCTTGTCACCGTATCTGAAGATGGACATAAAAGTATATGTTTTGTTTCGCCCATATTCCAACCTTTAAACGTGACATCAATACCTTTACTTTCTAAATCAACTATTCTTCTACCAGGCCCTACTTTACCTTTATTAGAATGAATATCGCCTTTGACTATTCTAAAATATGTCTTATCGTAATCGTGTATTTTAGGTGCTGGGTATCTTGTTATCTGTTGAGTAAAATAACCTACATCAACATACCACCATTCTTTTTTATTGACTATACAATCTTTAATCAGTTCTCTATTTGCACCACCTAATCCCCAAAAAAAATGTATCTCTTTATCTTCATCTTGCCAACCTTTTTCTATATGTGGCCATATCTCATGCGATAAACATTTATCCCATTTCATTTTGTGAGTTATAATCATCCGCCGAATCCTGTCCAGTTCCAAGGGTCTTTAAATTTGTCTTCTTCACTTTTATGTTGTGGTGCTTCACTTCTTAAAATTAACACTATTACGATTCCTAAACATAACCAGATCATGCAAATCTCCATGCACTTACTTTTTTATATGCAACACCATTTTCTATCTCTGACATTGTAAATTGATTAGCAAGTAAACTATCTATCCACTTTTGTCTATCCTCTGCATAATGTGGTTGTTCTATCTCTAATAAATTTGTTTTTGAAACAGGTAACCCACATGAAATACCATCTACGAAACTAGGCACACCATTTAATAATGCGTCTATACACGCTGTTGTGTTAAATGATACACAGGCAAATGCCTCTTCTAATTGTTTTTCTAATGAGTCTGTTGAGTTCTTTTGTCTTACCACAATTTCTTTTTTAGTTGCACTTTTAATCTGCATTATTGAATCTTCTTCCCAACTAGAACAACCATAAAATTTCTTTGCGTGTTCTGATGGTGGTAATACTAAAATATATTTGCCTTCTTTTTTCCAAGGTTTTATATCTATATGTTTCTTATACTTTTCTATTCTATCGTAATCGTCTTTTTCTAATTTATCAATGTAAGTTAGTGAGAAATCGTTTCTAGTTATTCTGTAAATCTTTTCATCTAATAATCCTGACCCATGTCTTTTGCCAAATCTATAAGCATGGTCAAAATAAAAAAAGACTTGTGGTTTTGTCATACAATGTTTAATTATATCACCAGTACCTCTTAACACACCAAACACTGCAACAGGTAAGCTCAAATCTTTAAATGTAGGCCACTCTGTATTTTCGTATTGATCTACCGTCTTAACTTTTTTATGAATAGTGCCATCTGCACTTTTGACAAATGCTCTAATAGGTATATCTGTTATTTCTCTAGTTTCAAACCCTTGTATCATTATAATATTTAAACCAATTCTGCGAATAATCACATTCTTTATATTCTTTAAACCAAGGACCACCCTCTGTAAAATGAACATTCTTAATATCTTCTTTGTGTTCATATTCACCTGCTAACCAATTCCACTCTAAAGGTAAATCTCCTATTAAGTGATCACCTTCTAACCATTTAAATTGATGTAGTTCTAAACCACTTGCTCTATTTACATAGTCAGGTGTTAGTGCTGTACACTTCTTACAATTCATTAACATAAAACTAGACCAGTTCTTTTTAGGATAAACTGTCTGCACTTGATTTAAAAACTTAACACTACTCTTTGGTGTGTAATCATGTTTACAAACTTGCACTGCGTATTTGTCATCTCTTAATCGCCATAGTTCAGCAATGTCTGCCTCCATCAGCATATCACAATCCATAAACAATGCCCAACCTTGATAGTTCATTAAGTATGGTGTTAGAAATCTACTAAATGAAAACTCTGTTGAAGATAGTTTATTTCTTTCTCTTACAAAATCATCTTTTAAATTACTTAATGCAATGGGTGTAATAGATACAGGTTTTGTGCTATTCTGTATTATGCTATGTGATAAGGTAGTAAACGCTGCCTTTTCTTTTGTATCGTATCCTATAAAAACTTTAATCATTATTGTTTTCGTAGCTTGCGTCTTCAGACCTTGCCATTACATCTTCGTTTACTGCATGACCTTGAGACTCTCTTGTTATATCATCATGGCTAAACTCTGCCCAATATAATTCAAATGCTACACCATCTTTTAAACCTATAAACTCATGGTATAAACCTGGTTTAACTCTAGTAAAATCGCCTGCATTTAATATTGTTTCATCTATAAGACCTTGTTGAGTTCCTTGTTGCCATGTTCTTACAAGCATTTTACCTGACTCTACAAAAAACCCATTCCATTTATAGTCATGTTTATGTTTAGAACACGCAACATTTTTTTTATATTCTATTCTATGAAATTCTAATACACCATTAGCATGTATAAGTTCAGTTTTGCCCCATATCTTTCCTGCTTTTATTCCCATATTACATCCTTTGTGAAATCCATTCTGGACTATTAAGTTGTTCTTTTCTATTACCTTTTCTATGATCTATATATTCATTCATTAAAGCATGTCTTGCCATGATATGAGCATTCTTACCATCACCTAATTTCTGTTCAGTGTAATCGTTTTTAAATGTTCCCATGTATGCTCTAGTTGCGTCAAATGTATGACAATCTGTATAGGCAGGTAAGTCATAAACCGTATCTTTAATATACCATTCAACATACTTGTCAAAAAATTGTTGTGTACATTCTTTTCTTGTATCAAATGCAATAAAACCTGTTTCTGTATATTGATTAGGTCTGTCGTAAAATGCAACAAACTTATCTTTTAATACTGTGTCAAACCATTGTTCTGGTATTGTCTTTGTGAATACGCAATCTGCGTCAACATAAAATAATCTTTTACCTTTTTCTTCTATACTAGCTGCCTTTTGAGCAAATACTTTGTATGAAAATCTACAAGCGTCTTTGTAGTAGGCGTCAAATGGTCTTTGTTTATTTCTCTCAACAAAGTCTTTTACTAATGGTTCTTTTTCAAAAAGGTTTCTAAATTCTATTAAATGGTGTTGAGGATATTTCTTTACATCATCTTCTACATAAACAATCATAGGAGTTTTTTGATGTGTAGCAGTATATGTAGAAATTAATCTATGTGCATATGACTTATATAAACTCTTATTAAATGTGGTTACAAATATTTTATCCATATCTTCTCATATCAGCGTCAACCATATCTTTAACTAGACTGTCAATTGTATGTTTAGGTTTCCAGTTAAGTACAGTTCTTGCTTTTTTAGCATCCCCTTTTAATATATCTACTTCAGCAGGTCTAAAATTTTTAGAGTCACATTTAAATATTAATCTACCTGTTTTGTAATCAGATACTTGGTTGCCTGACCAAGATGGTTTAATTTCTGCATATTCTAAACACTTATCAATCCATTCTCTAACAGTGTGTGTTTGACCTGTTGCAAGTACATAGTCATCTGGTCTTTTCATATTCATCATAGTAACCATACCTTCAACAAAGTCTTCAGCATGACCCCAATCTCTTACTGCGTCTAAATTACCTAGTAATGTATGTTCACCTGTCTTCTTCCAATTTGCAAGACCCTTTGTAATTTTTCTGGTAACAAAATCTGTTCCTCTTAAAGGACTTTCATGGTTAAATAATATACCTGAACAACCAAATATACCATATGCCTCTCTATAATTTACAGTTATAGCATGACCAAATAGTTTTGCACAACCATATGGTGATCTAGGATGAAAAGGTGTCTTTTCATTTTGAGGTATTTGTGCTACTTTACCAAACATCTCACTTGTGGATGCCTGATAAAATTTAATTTTATGATTTACTTGTCTTATACTTTCTAATATTCTTAACACACCCATACCATCTATAAGTGTAGCAAGTTCAGGTTGTTCAAATGATAAGCCAACAAATGATTGAGCTGCTAGATTATATACTACTTCAGGTTCTGATTTTTCTATTGCTCTTCTAATGTTTGCCTGATCTATTACATCTAGTTCTACAAACTCTATATCTTTTGTAATACCTAACTCATCTAATCGCCAATACTTATTAGTAGTAGTTCTTCGTTCACCACCAATTACTTTGTATCCTTTTTCTAATAAGTTCTTAGCTAGATAAGCACCATCTTGTCCTGTGATACCTGTTATTAAAGCTCTCTTCATACTAATCCTTTTATTATATCATAGACCATATCTATGTTTTCTTTTAAGTCTCTTACATCATTACCAATAAACAAACCATGATCGTGTATATAATTTGCACTATCATAATTGTTATGGTCTAGGTATGTTATGTAATCTATAACAGGATTTTTCATAAAGTTACCTGCAACAATAGGTCTACACTCAACACCACTATCTCTTAATTTTTTAACTAGTTCATCTCGTTTACCTTTTAAATGATTTTCTAATATGATTGAGAAACCAAACCAACTTGATGAACCTATTTCTGTTTGTATTCTTACACCAAACAAATCTTTAAATTTTTCTGTAAAGTATTCTGCGTTTAATACTCTTTGTCTTCTCATCTCAGGCCATTTCTTTAGTTGTACACTTCCTATTGCACCACTCATCTCTAAAGGTCTGACACTATAACCTGGCGTGACAAATGTAAAACTATCTTTAAATGGGTCACCTGTTTTTGTGTAGATGTTATTATTGTCGGGTAAGTCTCTACACCAACCATGCGCCCTTAATGATCTTATATAATCTGCGTCTTCTTTACTTTGACAAGCAATCATGCCACCTTCCATAGTTTGTAAATGATGACTAAAGAAGAAACTAAAACTACCCATTTTACCTATCGTGCCTGTGTACTTATCTAAATCGTTATTGATTGCACCTAGACTTTCACAATTATCCTCTATCAATACTAGACCATGTTTATTTGCGATCTCTTTAATCTTCTTATAGTCACATGAATTACCTAAAAGATTAACTGCGAATATAGCACACGTTTCTGCGTCTATAGCCGTCTCTATTTTAGTGGTATCTATGTTTAGAGTATCTTTGTCTATATCTACGAAATTGAGATGAAACCCGTATTGATATGCTGGAAAGTAAGTAGTAGACCATGAAACTGCGGGAACAATGATATTACCCCCTAGTTTGTATTTTTCTCTTAATATTGCTAACATGAGTAAGTTCGCTGTTGATCCACTATTGACCATTACTGCGTCCTCACATTTAAAGTAATCGCAAAACTCTTTTTCAAATTGCTTAACTTTAGGTCCCATGGTATATCTACCACCCTCTATAACCTCATGTATTGCTTTTATTTCTCTTTGATCCCAAGTATCACAAGCCAATGGATATTTCATAATCTTCCTTTCATATATTTATATGCTCATTTTGAATACTTTTTTCCATACTGCGAAATTGAGTATTGTAAATAGTTCTTTTTGTCTTAACATCGCTGGTGCAAATTTAGAACCTTGATTAGGTGTAAAGTTTTTATTATCCATAAAGTTCCAAATAGTGTCGTCATCTAATTCAAATATATCTCTTACTTCTTTATCTTTTAATGTTTCAAAAATATATTGTCTTAATATACTATCATCTCTGCCAGGTGTAGAAGCGTTACCTATTAGTATTTCGTCTGTTGGGAAACGCCAACCTGTTTTCTTCTTTCTAACAATATACTCAGGTAATCTTCGTTCATATGCTTTCTTAAATAATGTTTTTGCTTTAAATGTCTTTTTGTTATTTGCTTTGTGTTTAAGTACTGCTTTATATGATGATGGTATAGTTCTTATATAATCTCTTATTACATTACACATAAGAGGGAATCTAGCCTCCATACTAAAGTTCATACCTAACTTATCGTTTCTAATTAAAAAATCTTCAGCTAATGTATTCATACATTCTATATACATCATATCATTGATAGCGTCACCTTGAATAGGTGCTGTAGGTAACCACTCATGTAAGTAATCCATTTGTTGATCTAGTGTAATTTGTAATTCAGGATTATTTAAACCTCTATGACTCATGCCTAAAGAATTTAATTTGTTTCGCCAATCACCTTTAACATGATGTTTGTATCCTGTGAATATCTCATCACCACCATCACCACTTAATGTGACTATAACACCATTATCTGACATAAATTTATTTGTATTGTAATAAGTAGGAAAACTTTTACCTTGTCTTGGTTCTTCTAAAGCATAAAATGTTTTATCCATTGCGTCAACAAAGTCTTTTTCATTTTGATGAAGTCTATTGTTTTCTATCTGTAATTCGTCACAATACTTTTTTGCAACCTCAGAGTCTTCGTTCAATGCACTACCTGGTAAAGTTGTTTCAAAGTTTGAGGTGTATGTGTTAGGATTAACACCTAGTCTTTTCATTTCATATAATATAGATGTAGAATCCATACCACCACTTAAAAACAAACCAATTTTTCTACGACCCATAAGTGTCATTTTAACTGCCTTGTTTATTCTTTCTGCGATTTCTTCTTCTACATTTTTAAATGTTGTATTAAGTTCTATCTTTTTATCATTTAAATTGTATGTAAATCTTCTACCTGTATGAACATCATAACTTAATACTTGACCTGGTACAAACTTTTTTATACCTTCAAATAAAGTTAAATAACCTGAGTTGTATCCTTGTTTATAATAATGTTTAAGTGCTTCTTTACAAATCTTTCTTTCAAATCCTATTGCTAATAAACTTTTTACCTCACTAGAAAAACATAGTCTGTTGCTTAACAAACCATAGTATAAAGGTTTAGTGCCATTACTATCTCTAGCCATTACAAGTTCTTTTGAATTTTTATTGTACCATGCAAAGGCAAACATACCATCTAGTTTTTTTATAAAGTCTTTACCTTCAAGTTTTAAACCTATTGATAAAACTTCAGTATCGGTATCTGTTTTAAAGTTATAATTTAAGTTATCTCTTAATTCTTTGTAATTGTATATCTCTCCGTTATAAACTAATATTGTGTCTTCAAATATCCAAGGTTGTTTTGAGTTTGTTTCTTTATCTACAATAGATAATAAGTTGTGGCCTAATGTAATATCATCACTAACAAACTTACCATTACCATCAGGTCCTCTATGATGAGCAGCCTCTATCATTTTATCAATAAAGTGTCCTCTCTTATCTAATATACCATGTATTGCACACATTATCTTGCCTGACTTCCTCTTACATCTCGTTTACATTTTATACAAGGTGAATTAGGATACCAATCTGCCTTTGTAATTCTTTCTCTAAATTTTGTATAGAATTTACTTGTATAGTTTAAAAATATATTTGGTTGTTTTTCTAAATTGCCTACTTCCCATTTACTATGTAGTTCTGGTGTCAACATATCACAACACGCTGTCATACTACCATTGTAATCTATGTAAACACCTTTGTTCATACTTGTACATGGTTTAGTTCTTGTATAGTTAGTATCTAATACCGTACCTGCTCTGTTCACACCATTTACCCAATAGTTTCTTGCGTGTATTTTACCTTTAAATCTTTCAGGTAGTTTGTAGATAATCCACTCTTTGTTTCTGTGTTGTTCTTTATCTATTCTAGGTGCACCTAATCTATCAGTTATATAATTAATTCTTTTAAACACCTCGTCTTCATCAAACTTGTTAGCACCATTTTTCATATATGCTTGAAAAGCAAAACTATCTACACCTGCTTCAACAAGTTGTTGATGATATTCTTTGTTTATGTAATCTGAATTAGTGTTAAGACTTATCTTTACAGATGGTAAATATCTTTTAGCAATTTTAATCTTTTCTAAAATATATTTTTTATGAGATGTGGGTTCGTGGTACCGACTAAAATCTAAACGACCTGCAAAGTTAATTTCACTTAATTGTTTCATAATATTTTCGTACATTTCATCTTTCATAAAGATGGTATTTTTAAAGTTTCTTCTATTCACACCCTCTACTGATAAAGGACAAAATGTACAAGTCCTATTACAATAGTTGTGAGTACCTATCTCAACTGATTGAATATTTTTTTTAAAGAGAGCCTTAGCTTCATCATTAGTCATTTAATAATTTATCTATAAAATTCTCAAACTCTAAAGCAGGTAAGGGTCTATTTAAAAACTCTTGTTTACCAAAGTCTGTTTTTGGGTTATTGATAGGTTCTAAAATTCTATATAAAATATATCTTCTAGTGCCAGCACCTGTTGGATGTATCTCTTGGTGCATACAATGATAATCAGGACCTAACTTACTAACTTTGTTTAGTATTCTATTTAATGTGTTAGCCATTTATTGGTTCCAATTCTTCTTGTAATAATTCAGATGGTGTCTTTTCATTTTTTTCCTCTATATTATTATTATATAAACCATCTCTTAATATTTTTTCTTCATCAAAAGTAAATGGTCTAATCATATTTTTACCTTTGTCTTTTCTCTCTTTAGTTTGTTTTTTACTTTCTTCGTAAGACAATTGTTCTATATCATCCATTTGCGCCATTACAAATCTTTCTTTAATATTAGAACATTACATATTTGTCTATCTATGTTATCTGTTTTAACTTCGGTTATGCCATGCCAACCCTCTGATACGTTTTTAAATATTAATGATGTGTTGCCTGAAGTAGGATATAATTTACTTTCTTCAAAGTCTTTAGTTTCAGGATTCATATCGTTTACTTTTCTACCTTTATAAAAAATAGTAGAACCACCATACTCTTCTTTCCAACCTTTTGGCATAAAGTATAAAAGATGAGACGCATATTTACCAATACTATCTACGTGAGGTGATACATCTAAACCACTTTGTGTTCTATGAAAATCAAATCTAATTCTAAAATCTTTTATCTTTAATAGATCACACATAAATTCTTTATACTCTTTACCTTTTAATTCTGCTAATAATGTCTGCCAAACAAAAGGTAAATCATTTATACTTTTAATATATGGATCAAAATAAGGACTTTCTTTACCTGTTTTAATAACCATCAATCTTCTACAATGAGGTCTCTGACCATGTTTTCTACTATCAGGTATCTCGTCTTTAAATAAACTATCGTCTGGATATTGCTCTAATAGAGTCTCATAATCTTCATTATTGATAAACTCTTTTATATGAAGGTGTGGATTATATCCTTCGTATTCATTTAACTTATGATTGGTTAGATTTAACATTTTCAAATACTAGTCCTCTGCTTCGCCAAAACTCTCTTTCCATAGTTGATCTTGCTTTTGATGAGAAAGTATAATCATCTCTATATGTAAAACCATACTTTTTAAATAATTCTATCCAGTAATGTTTATCTTCACAATTTACATGATGATGTCCTGGTTTACCTGGTTCTGAATAGGTTACAAAAACATATTTTGCACTTTGCATTAGTGACATCCAGTTATCTTCATATTGTTTTTCTACGTGCTCAACAAACTCACAACACCAAATCATATCAAATTTAGTTTTGTAATTTTCAAACTTACCTTTTGTAAAATCGTGTAATTCAAATAGTTCTGGTTTATCTCTAACAAGTGTATGATCACCATCTATACCTCTTGCGTCAATACCCATTTCAATTGCCTTATAGACTTGACCACCTGGGCCACAACCTATATCTAACATAGACTTGACACCTAGTTCATCTCTAGCAAATCTTATTACACCTTCATCTGTGTGTGTTCTATTTTTATGTCCACCTAAGTGGTGTGGTAATGGTTCGTTCATTCTACTAACTCCTGTATGTAATCGAATATCATTGAATCTTTAAATTCATTTTCTCTAAATTCTGTATGGCACATTTCATTCCACCATTTTTGCATAGTATCTTCATCGCTATAATATATATCATTAATTTTAGATAGGTCTATATTACCTAACTTATAACCAAAGTTTGCACTTGTAGTAAAACAAGGTATACCCAACATTGTCAATTCAAATATAGATGTGCTGTTATCTAATACTGCACAATATAAAAGTGGTGCTAAATCTTTTAGAGACATATGTTTATTAAGCATAGTGTGATGTTTAGATTCATAGTCACTCATAGGGTGAGGTTTAATTAGAATTTCTTTATCAGTATGTTTTCTTATTTCTGCAACACTTTTCTCAACAAACTCAGGACCTGGCATTGTACTAGTAGGATCGTTTTCTAATCCTGTCATAATTACTATCTTACCATCTTTATTATTTTTCCATTTATGATGATAAAATTGTTCAGTTAATTGATCTGTGTAATTACTATTATCTATTATAAACTTTTCTAATCTATTCATACTTTTAGGTCTACAAAATTTAGCAGGTCCATATGTCCAGTGATTAAGACCCATACGATAATATTTTGGGTTCTCATCTTTCCAATGTTTGTTACCTGATAATGCTTGCCTACACCTACTCATTGTTGCTGTTTCAAATACTATAACTTTTGTGTCATATGAATTAGCAACATCTACAAAAAATTTGTTTACTTGATTTATATAAGCTTGTCTTCTTTTATTAGTTTTAGGATGCCATTGTCTGTTTTTGTTATCACTACCCCAAGTACCAAACAAACAGATAGCGTCTGAAGTTTGTATATTCCAAAGATCATTATAAGTCATCATTGTATTATTAAAATAATCTTCTTCGTGTTTTATAGGTATTTGATGAAATTCTATTTTTTTATTTTTTTGACTTGCAAGAGCATGATGTACACTTTGACACACACTTTGAGTTCCTATTATAGTAAGTTTCATTTAGGTATCCTATCATGTGAAATATGAGTATGAGCTCTGGTCATTGCCTTATCTTCTCTTTCATTTATCATATAACCTTCTATATGTGTGTAACCATTTTGTCTTGCCCAATATACTCTTTTATTACCAGAATGTACATATAGACCTGGTTTAACTTTATCATCTACTACATGAGGTAAGTTTTTTCTTTTAAATCTTTCTAACACCCAATCATGTTCACCTGTTGATACTGATATAGGATATTTCATACCATGTTTTTTAAAACTATCTTCATAGCCAAACTCTTTCATTCTTTTCTCTAACCATTCATCTGGTGGTATACATATTAAATCATCTAAAGCAAATTGTTCTACTTTATATTTTTTTAGTAAATCAGGATATTCATTTGCAATTAGTATCTTCATATTCTAATTTCATTTAAATCTAATTCAATACCTTCAAGTTCGTCAGGTTTACCTTTTGGATAATCAGGATATATTCTGTATTCTTCTTTTGTAGTATCTGATTTGCAACCTGCAACTAACCAATCCCATTGAAACTCACCTTGTACAACAAAGTCATTTATTACTTCGTATCTGCCATCTGGTAGTTTTAGTTCTAATTCTGCTCTGCACTCTTCCATACTTCTATACCAACCTTCTAATTGAAAAGTTGTTTGAGTTTCAATAGGACTATGACCTATAAGATATGCTAATATTAATATTTTAAAGTCTTGCATAACCAGCCTTTGCTACATAATAAGCGTCAACAACATCTGTCACTGGATTATTAAGTTTAGATTGATCAAATTCTTTTATTAAATCTATCTTCGTGTCTTTTACAAATTGTTCATACATTTTTAATTTATCTGCATTGCCTTTACCTGTAGCGCTTTTCTTTACTTGACCAGGTACAATACTTTCAAACCTTTTGTTCAGTTTATATAATTTATGTTTTAGTGTTCCCATATTTTCTGCAAGATTAAATACTAGACCTTTACTACCATATGAGTAGCCTTCTATAAAAATATTGTGAATACTAGTACCAATAACAGAAAGCGCCCAATCGGATATCTGATCGTGTCGTTGTCTCTCGGTGGTATAGGGTAGATGTAGTCTGCCATTTATTTTACCATTACAAAAATCACCTTCATATTTTTTTACGTTTGTTAAATAATATATCTTACAATTATCAAATTTAAGCGATCCTCTACAAACGCATATAGCAGGACTAGTTAAACTATAATCAATTCCAATCGTCTTGTTCTTCTTCATTATCTAAAAATTCTGCGTCATCTTCATCAATCGAGGTTTCACCACCACAAAAAGGACAAGTAGTAGGTTCTAATTCTTCATTAGCCCACTTAATGCTATATTCTTCCTCACAATGAGGACATTTAATTTTTGTAGTGTTCATTAGAGTTTAAACTTTTTAAATTGATCTTTCTTAACGTCTTGTTTAATGCCACCAATAACATAACTCTCTATTTCTGTTTCTTGTGGTGCATTTTGTAAACCTTTACTATTTAACCAGTGTTCAGTCCAAGGTAAAGGATTAGTTTTAGTTTCGTACTTTGATTCAAGTCCGATGGCTCTCATTCTTCGATTACAGATAAACTCTACATATTGATGTAATAGTTTTTCTGATAGACCTATCATTGAACCTTTTTGAAACAAATAAGTTGCCCAACGCTTCTCTTCGTTAAGTGCTTCATCATAAAGAGCATAGACTTCTTTTTCAGTATCTTTAATAACTTTGTTCATCACTTTATCATTTTCAAAATTTCTATAGCTGTTTATAATTTTTTGTGATACACCTAAATGCTGACTTTCATCTCTAGCAATAAGTGATAGAATCTTAGCTGAACCTTCCATAAGTTTAAGTTCGCCAAATGCAAATGAACAAGCAAATGATACGTAAAATCTTAAACCTTCAAGTATGTTAACCGTGACTAGTGCTTTCCATAATGCTTTCTTTAAATCATATTCACTAACACTCTTATTGTCAAGTTTATATTTGTAACCTAATAGAATTAAATTATCATATGTTTCGGTTACAGATTTAGCTCTCTTTTCAATTTTTTCATCTTTGATTATATTATCGAATACATCACCAGGTTGTGAGTATAAGTTTTTAATAATGTAGGTATAACTTCTACTATGTATTGTTTCCATAAAATCCCAAGTCACAATACAACTTTCTAATTCGGGTAAAGATACAAATGGTAAAAATGCTAAACAAGGTCCTCTACCTTGTACACTATCTAACATAGTTTGATATTTTAAGTTAGATGTAAATATAAACTTTTGTGCTTCTGATAGTTGAGCATAATCATTTCTATCTTTTTGTAAAGATACTTCTTCTGGTCGCCAGAAATAACCTAATTGTTGTTGAGTTAGTTTATCAAAGATAGGATATTTAAATGTATCATATCTTTGTACTGCTAGATCAGCGCCAAAAAACATTGATTGTTTTGTTGCGTCTAAATTTTTGTCTTTGTTAAATACGGTTTTCATTGTGCTGCCTTTACTCCTACTGCTGTTGCAATTATGTATCTCATATTATCAGTTTTGCCAAGTTGTGGTGTGTGTTGTAAATGTGAAGGCCATATATACCAATGGTTAACTTTAGGTTTGATAGACCAAAAAAAGTTTTCATCTTCAAATAATGTTCCCCTATCACTATGATTTAAATATATAATACCAGAGTACTCTTCAACCTTCTCAATATTAGATCCTCTGATATTCACATGGTCATGCCATGTAAAATCATTTAACTCGGTAGCAAAATACGACCAAGCCTTTTCATAAACTAATTGATAATCTTTCTTTAAAAATGATTTAAGTGCTTTATAAAAACTATTTTTATACACACTTGCTTCTTCATTTTCAAAAAGCATATTATCTGTTTGACATTTGGGATGTTCACAATTTGGGTACTCTGCACAGCACTTGTTTGTGTCAAAATACTTATTTATAAAACTAATTGTTTTAATAGTATCATTAGAGTCTATATTATGTTTTTCAAACCAAATCATTTATCCCTTATTTTTTCATCATAAAAGTATTTGTCACTATCACCGAATGCCCACTTCTCTTCTTGTTCGCAAAAGAAATATCTTGTAGATACATTAAAGTCAGGCGTCTTTAATTCTTTAGGTGTTAAACTTTGTTCAAACCAATACATTCTGTTATTTGGTTGAGCAAAGAATTGACCATTGTCTAACTTACCAAAGTTATGTTGTTTATGTTCACTTGGTACTTCACTAACACTAGCATTTAGAATATTAGGATCAGTGTGACTACTATCTATTGTAAATAAGTATTCGCCTTTCTTTTTACCTTTACCAGGTACAAAGATTTCTACATCACAATTTTTCAATAGTCTTTTAGACCAAATGTGCATATCATAACTGAAGCCATCCCATAGACATAGTTCACCTAATCTTAATTGTTCTTCTTCTTTTATATCTTTTTTCCACACAAAGGCAGATATAGGAAACTTGTCGAAACAAGCACCATATTGAGGAAGATATGCTTCAAACATTAGCGCTCTACCTTGCATACTTTTCACTGCAAGTAAAACACACTCTTCAAACTCACCGTAACCTTTTTTTAAATCGTAAAGATATTCTTTCTTAACGAAACATTTTATGTATGGTATATTCGCTACAAATTGCATAATTTATCCCTTTCATTATATCGTACAACTATCACAGTTCTCTTCGTCTTTTACTTCTTCCTTTTCAGGCACATTATCATTCCAACCCATTGAATGAGTTGGTTCGTCAATATCTTTTTTAGCGTCATATGTATTTTGATAATACGAAGTCTTCCAACCATACTTATGTGTATTCAATAAGTCTTCAGCCATCACTGATAATGGTACTTGTCCTTCTTCATAGTTCTCTGGATTATATGACCAGTTGCCTGATATTGCCTGATCAAAATACTTTTGCATAACAGAAACAACATTTATATAACCTTCATTAGATTTCATATCCCATAAAAGTGTATAATTGTTTTTAAGTTTTGCATATTCAGGTACTACTTGTTTTAAAGGACCTTTTTTACTTTTCTTAATACTAATAAAATCTCTTGGTGGTTCAACACCATTTGTTGCATTAGAAACAACAGATGATGATTCACTAGGCATTTGTGCCGATAGTGTACTATGTCTCAAACCATCTTTCTTAATTTCTTTTCTTAACCATTCCCAATCAAATGTTAAATCTCTTTTTACTATTTCATCAACTTCTTTCTTATATGTATCAATAGGTAAGATACCGTCTGCATATTTCGTTCTATCAAAATAGTCACACTTACCTTTTTCTTTTGCTAATTGATTTGATGTTTTTAGTAGATAGTATTGAAACGCCTCTGTTAATTTATCTATCTGTCGCCATGCAAGTTTCTGATCATACTTATAACCTTTCTTTGCAAGGTAATGAGCAAGACCAATATAACCAATACCTAAACTTCTTCGTGCCTTTGTAGATATTTCTGCAGCCACTACAGGATATTTTTGATGATCTATTATTTCATCTAATGCCCTAACTGCTAAATCACATAATGGTTCTAATTCATATCTTCTATTAATCTTACCAACATTGATTTCACTTAAAATACATAATGCAATTTCACCTTCTTTATCTATGTGTTGTATAGGATCAGTAGGTAAAGTAATTTCTTGGCATAAGTTTGACATATAAATTCTGTCTTTAAAACTAGAGTGTGTATTACAATGATCTATATTCATAATATAGATACGACCTGTTTCTGCTCTTTCTTTTAGTATATCAAAGATTAGTTCCTGAGCATTTATTTTTATTTTTTTTACACTAGTTTTTCTTTCTGCCTTTTCGTAAAGATCATCAAACTCTGGCGATCCCCATGCCTCATATAATTCAGGCACTTCATGTGGTGAAAATAATGTAATATCTTTGTTCTCAATAAATCTTTCATAAAATAGTTTTGATAATTGTATTGAGTAATCTAATTTTCTAACTCTGTTATCTTCACTACCTTTATTATTTTTTAAAACTATAATGTCTTCTATCTCTTGGTGCCATATTGGGAAGTGTACCGTAGCACTACCACCTCTTACACCATTTTGTGTGCAACACTTAACGGTTGACTCAAACTTTTTAAGAAAAGGAATAACACCTGTGTGTTGTACTTCGCCACCTCTAATTCTACTATTGATACCTCTTATTCTACCTGCATTGATACCAATACCTGCTCTTTGAGCAACATAACTTCCTATTGCCATATCACTTGAAAAAATGGATGGCAAGGTGTCATCAACATCTACTAATACGCAACTAGCATATTGTCTCATAGGTGTTCTAACACCTGCCATAACAGGAGTAGGTATGTTAATTCTGAAAGTTGAAATAGCGTCATAGTATTTTTTTACATATGACATTCTTGTTGATTTAGGATACTTTGCAAATAAAGTAGCAGAAATCATCATGTACATAAATTGTGGTGTTTCAAATATTTGATCTGTACTTCTATCTTGTACTAGATATTTGTCTATGACTTGTCTTAAACCTGCGTAAGTAAAATCGTAATCTCTATCATGTTTTAACCATAACTCCATTCTATCAAAATCTTTTCTTTCATAGTTATCAAATATTTCTGAGTCATAAACTTTAGCGTCAACACAACTTTTTACTTGATCAGCAAAGTGTGGGTGATCCCATAATTTACCAAATAGTTTTTTTCTTAATGAATATAGTAAAAGTCTAGCAGCAACATATGTGTAATTAGGATTTTCTAAAGATATTAAGTCTGAGGCTGATTTAATTAATATCTGTTGTATTTCATCTGTTGTTATACCATCATAAAATTGTAGACCACTATTCATTTCTACCTGTGAGGCTGATACACCACTTATATCTTCACAGGCATATTCCATCATGTCATGTATCTTATCAATGTTTAGTGGTTCGTTACCACGACCGTTTCGTTTTTTGACGCTTATATTGTCCGCCATCTTGCCTCCTTAGCAACGCTTATATGAATTTAATTTTGTTAATGCTGATAAACCTGAATAGGTATTATCGAATATAATATTTTGTACTTGCGTTTTTGTTTTATCGTTCATTATTAGTTCGTTTATATCTTTTTCTTTTATATCATCTGGCCATATGACCAACTTGTAATTATCATCTATCACTTTATACATTCGTTTTATTATTTCTTTATTTCTTGGTTCATTATCAAAAACAAAAACGACATCTTTTTGATCGCCTGGTAATTGTATATCTGCGCCAGCAGCTGCAATACAATTGTCAATGAATAAACTATCAATAGGACCTTCTACTATGTATATCGTCTTATGTAAATTTATTCTATCTAATCCAAATATTTTTTGTTTATTTTCATGCAACTTAAGCGTGATATATTTTGGTTGTTCTTTACCAAAAGCACGACCTTGAATTGCAAAAACTTCACCATCAACATCATAGAAAGGAATTATCAATCTAGGATGCTCATACTTTTCTGTTTCTTCACCAAATGTTCCAGGTTTTAATTTATTTACATATGCCTGAAACTTGTTGCTTAAATATAGTTTAGAAAAATATTCTTTAGGAATTTTTCTTTTTAATACATACTTCTTTGCAGGATGTACATTATCTATTTTGTCAAAAGATTTAAGACCTTGTAGAGGCGTAATGTTGAGTTTCTTTTTTATATCACTCTTAAATCTGTCGAATAAATTATCTTCACTGATAGGTTTGTTCCCTTTATATCTTTCTAAAATATATTGGTCATATATTCTTCTATCAACTAGTTTTATAAAGTTTGCCAAATTGTGTGAAGCACTACAATTATGACATTTGAAAAACATATCATTTTTTACTCTGTAAAGATATGCTCTTGCTTTGGTTTTTGACTTCTTTGAATCGCCACAGACAGGACAACGAAAGTTAAAAAGATAATCTTTCTTTCTTTTGAATTGCTGTAATCTTGGCTGTACTTTACTGATATAATCTAAATCAACATAACTACTCATATGTTATACATTATATATCAATTCACAAAAAAAGTCAAGTACTATATCGGTAATATATTAAATAACTGAGGTGCCCATAGACCTAATACTATCGCAGCCCCTATGATAATCCATCTGTACTTTTCTAATACACCTACTCTTTCAGATAGACTAATTTTGAGTTCTTTCATCTCACACATCAAACGCTTTTGTGATAGTTCGACTTCTTCTCTTAAATCTCTGACATTTTTATTTAGTCTGCTATGTAGGTCTTCAAATTTATTTTCTGATTCTACTCTTCGATTCTCTAATAGGTTGAATATGGCTTTATCTACTTCCTCTTGTTTATTTAACTTCTCATCATGCACGGCTAACATAGACTTTAGACTACCAGATATTTCTGTTAGTTTATCTATTGCACCATCAAGTTTGTTGCTCATCATACTAACTGATTTTACATCATTCTTTAATACTTCAATAGATGTCTTTTGTTCAATTAGTTCTTTTGCAATTTGAGCGACCGTCTTTCTTGTTTCGCCGTTACCGTTTGCCATATTAATTCGCTAGAGGATTTGATGCTCTAATTTTTAGTTCTTTAATTTGTGCTTTTAATAACTCTATTTCTTTTTCATTTATTTTGATTAGAGTTAATTGTTTTTCAATTGTAGTGTTTTGTTCTAAAATTGTTTTATTTTGTGTCTTAAATTCTGCTTGAATTTTAGATGGTTCAACACTCTCAATTTTATTCATTATCTCACCATACTTAACAAAACCAGTACCAATAGTACCAATTAAACCAACCGTTGCAATTAAAGCTGTAAGATTGTTTTTGATTTTATCTATCATCTTTGTTCCTTTTTTCTTCACTTAATACTTTCTTTCAAAGCGTATATTTCACTTCTCAATGTGTTTATTTCACTTTGAACATTAACAAGTGCTACTTGTTGTTGTAATATTGGGTCATTAGATGTATATTTAACTAACGACTTGTCACCATAAATTTGTGATTGTTCAATTATATTCACACTAGAATAAAATGATATTTCTTCTAGTTGTTTTTGATTACTATATACTTTCTTATTTATATATCCTGTCAAGTCAGCACCACCTGAGGTTATACCTTGAGTTTTAATAAATTGTATAGCCGCAAGTTGTTGATCTACTCTCTTTAATTTAGACATTACTTTTTCAATAACCTTTTGTACTTTCTGTTCTATGCCGACAATTCTAGTTTTTGTCGGTACATCCGATTCAACATCGCCAGTCTCTTTGCTCTCCACACCTTCTTCATTACTTTCCGTCTCCGTCTCATTTTCTGTTTCCTTATCTTCAGCCACATTAGATTCAGTAGATACATTTTCACTAGTTTCTCCTGTCTCATTTGTTTCATTAGGTGTTTCTTCCATAGTTTCTGTTGTTGTAGACTCAGTTTCATTGATTTCCTCTTTCGGTTCTTTCATTAAAGTTTCAGTAGGTTCTTCTTCTTTAACTTCTTCCGTCAGTGTAGGCTCATTGTTGATCTCCTCTATTTGTTCTTCTTTGATTTCTTGTACAGGTTCTTCTTCTATAACTTCTATAAATGATACAGCAGACCCAAACTCTTCTTTCATTTCTTCCATAACCATGTTTGTGGCCTCTTCAAAAAACTGCTCTTCTTGTATTTCAACTTCTACTAAAGCAGTTTCAAATTCTTCTACTAGATTTTCTTCTACTAATATCTCTTTAAAATTCTCTACAAAAATTTCTCTAAACTCTTCTATCTTAATTTCTTTTACTTCTATCTCTTCTAATTCTAACATAGGTAAAGGTGCAAACTCAAAAGTTTCTATTTCTTCTACCTGTGCTAAATTAATTTCTTCTAATTCTAGTACTAAAGTTTCTATTTCTAATTGTGCTTCTTCTAATTGTAAATTTGCAAGTTCTATTTCTTGTTGTGTCTCTTCAGTGATTTGAATTGGTGTATATGTTATGTCTAATAATGTGGCAGTTAAACTTGCACCAAGTAAGTTAGGACCAATAGAAGCTGTATTAGATGTATCACCACCGTCTGTACCTTTCCACTCCCAATCGTATTTACGTGAGCCTGTATCTGTATAACTTACCGTATCTGTATATGTGATGGTATTGCCGTAGTAGCCAGCGTCATTGTTTCTTGTAAATGTAGTTATTGCAATTATATTATCATTGCCGTCTAGTATCTTAATAGTGTTTGTGAAAGTATCTCTTTGACCACCACCAACATTTGATTGACCACATTGATATGATGAACCAGTCCATTCACAATTTTGTACTTCAGATATAGAGTTTAAGGTCACACCACCATCTAAACTATTTTCTGTTGTTGTAAATGAACCACCTGATTGTTTTGTAGTTGTGATACCTACTAGAGAACCAGTATCTGAAATAATACCTTCTCCCTTTGCCTCTAACTCATTTGTAAATGCTTGAATACCACTATCAATAGTGAAACCCTGACCTGCACCTACTTTGTCAGGTGATAGAGCGTCTCCTTGATTTTGATAGTTAGATTGACCTGCACCTGCATTAGGTAGCAAGTTGCCTGAGGTTGCTGTCTCTGCCTTACTTACGCTTTGAGAAGTCGTAAGGATTAAGAGACTGAGCCCAACAATATACTTTGTAATTTGCATAGATTATAATGCCACTCCAAATAATCCAATTGATAATACCGAAATCCATAGTTTTCCTTTACTAGTCTTTACTTTACTTTTTTTTTTAGCTTCTCAATTTCAAGTTCTAGTTTTTTCTGTTCAACACTATTCTTACTCATTTCATTTGCTTGTTTGGCAATAACTTCATCTTTTTCTTTCATCTTTTTTTCCCATTCTTTATTGCCTTTTTCTATAACTTTTAATCTCTTTGTATACACTTTGTAATCTGGTCTTAATTTGTTATATTTTTTCCATTGTTCTTTTGCTTCATTACCTATCTTACCTTCAAAAGGACAAGGCGTGCCTGATTGTTCCATTGCATAGAACACTCTCTCATCTTGGCATAGTATTGATACAGCTGCAACTTTCATACCTAAGTCATTTAATACTTTACTTAATTTAATTCTTTCACAATTCTCATCTGTTCTAAAAGTACCTGCTGATACACCTAAACCGAAAGTAGATACACCACCTGATAACCCTACTACACAAAGGTCTTGCGACATTGCTGACATACTAGGTGCTGATGATTGAGACGTAACCCTAGTGTCACCTGAATAGGCGTTAGTAGTATTTGTAGTTGTTGTATTATTACTTGATCCAGATTGATATTCATTCGTTGTTTCTGCCGAATAACCACCTGATATAGTGGTGTTTGAACCGCTCGCATTTGTTTGAGAGTTCGTTGTCGTTCCAGAGTTGGTAACATCAGCCCACGAAGGTGTTAACCCTAGCATAATGTAGAATAACAAAAAGACTAATAATCTTTTCATAATTCCTTTTGATAATGTTTAGATAATGTGAAATAGTGTAGTTTAAATCAATTCTAAAGTATTTATAAAATCTTATTCGTAGATTTTTTTCTTTTCATAAGCAGGTTGATGTCTGCCTATAATATCAAGTATTTCCCAAGAGCCGTCTTCATTTACTCTTACTTTTGCGTTAACTTTGTCGCAAGTCATGTTGTAAACGCCCTCTTTATTTTCAGTTTCTCTATATTCTTTTTCTTTTTCTCTTTTGTTTTTTAAACAATCTACTAAATTCTCTGAAGCAACGTGATCTACTAAAACTCTATTGCCGTTTTCATCTATTTCAAATATGCAAACTGCGAATACCACACCCTCTTCAGGCGTAGATGAAGACGCTTTATGTTCTTCTTTCATCACGGTTACGTGTTTGTGTTTCTTTTCAATAGGACAAACTTGATGACCATCATCACCACAACCTGTGCAATCAGCTAATGCTTTATTCATACCAAAAGCAAATAACATGAAAAGAACAAATATAATAACAGGACTATATTTTTCTATTAACTTAAATCTTTTCTGTTCTTTTTCAGTGATTTGATCTATGTTATTTTCTGTATCCATTAGTCTAATATTTTTAGTAATCTAATACCGTATTTTGTTTGTTTGTCTTCTTGTAATAATGCCTTTACAGATTTACAAGCGAATATAACTCTTTCGCCACCTACTTCTCTAGTTGCTACTCTTTTAGATTTTAAGCATTGACTTAAATTTTCTTTGTATACCCACTCAATCAATTTACCATTAAGTGTTAATGTTAAGGCAATTACGCCATCTTTTTCATACTTCTCTCCACCAGTGTAAAGTTTAGCTGCAAATACACTTGAAGCAAATAGTATCATAAAAAATGTTATTAGTAATTTTTTCATTATTGTGTTTTACCGTTTTGATAGATTATATTTCTATTACTATCTTTTAATTTTTCTACATCTTCTCGTAAAATTTTTACGTCTTCTTGTAATCTCTTAATGTTGACACCATTGTTCATCATATTTTCCATTTGTTTTTGTATGGATTCTAATTGACCAGCGATGTGTTCAATCAACATGAATTGCTCTGAGTCAGCAGGTGGTGAACCTAATTCTCCTCTAGGCCACTTAATTCTAAATTCGTTATTCTTCTCTATGTCAGCAGATAATGTTTCTGTAACCTGATTTAAATCTTTTTCAGATAATTGTGCTTTAGTTTCAAGCATGGTGATACGTTCTAACACACCGAAGTATGCCCAAACGCCAACTGCAACTGCTGAAATAATAGCCAATAAGTTTTTCATTGGCATGCTAATAGCTGTCTGTTCTGATATATCAAGTCTATTTTTCATTTTTGTCCTCTAAATCACCTTCGTAGTACTCTTTATATTTATCTAACAAATCATTTGTAATCTTCAATTGATTCCTAATTTGTGCAAAATTCTTGGCAAGAAGTTCAAAATCTTTATCTGTCAGTCCCCATAAAACAGGATCAATACCAGATTCCTCTAGTTTTTTAAATACTTCCTCGGCGTTCTTACTAGTGATAATTATCCATCGTAAGTTCTCTAACTCTAATGGAGTAGGCTTGTTCAAATTGAGTTTTTCACGCTCAACTTCCTTTTTAAATATCTCTAATGTCTTTACACCCGAACAACTAGTAAGGGACGTAATTAGGATTAGCGATACTAGGACACTCGCTATTAATTTCACTTTTCTTTGTAGCATTCTTTTCTTTTTCTGTTAATGGTGAACCACTTGCGATTTCAATACATCTTGTAGCAAGTGCTGACGCACCGTTTGTTATACGTTCAATAGAGTCTGTTCTTTGTATAGCTAATTTACCAACATCTCTACTCTTCTTATTAAATCTTTTATCTAAATCGTCTAGGTCTTTTTTTAACACACTAACTAACTGATTCATCTTTTGATTAGCTGCTAGTATCTCTTTAAAGTCTTCTTTTTGTGACGTGATAAGTTCTTGTTGTTCAGCGACTGCTGATTCTAGTTTGATTGCATTTTCTTTTAATACTGCATTATCTCTTTGCAACTTTAACACATAGCCCACTGAGCCTAGTAAAGCAATTATAATCAAACCAATAATGTAAATTCTCATATTACTTCTTCCAAAATTTAAGTTTTTTTGCAAAAGCAGCCAAGTCTTCAAACTTCTCGTTGACATACCATCCTGCAATAAAACCTACTATAAATCCTATTGTTGTAAACATATCTTTATTCCTTTATTTTAGCGTTTCTTTTTCTATGACCATTCCACGCAACAAAGCCACCTAATCTTAATGACCAGTATGCTAAATGATTCATTGTGTAAAAACCATTTACTTCTATACATATATCTCTAAAGATTTCGTCTGCTCTTTTTTGATCTACTACTAGAAGCGCTCCTTTACCAGTTCTTTTTAAACAAGCGTATTTGTAAGCATAGTCGTGTACTAGACCACCCATTAATAATACACCAACTGGTGAAAAAAAAGTTCTTAAAAATTTTGGTATACTTGCGCCGTCAAATACAAAACCTGCTGGTATGACATATTCATTACCATTGATTCTATATTTCCAGTCATTTGTTATTTCCCAATTTCTTGTAGAAAGTAACCACATTGCGATACCTTTCCAGAAACCCTTGCCTTTTGTTTTGATTGGCACAGGTTTTAGTTCTGGCATTTTGTCAGCATGAAAAGTTAGTTTACTTACTTTCTTTTTATCTAACAAGTTTATTAAAAGTGTTATTATTACTACTGCAATTAAGATTGACCATTGCCAAAATTTCATTGCTAGTGCTACTATAAGTTCCATTTTAGTCCTTACTTTTTTTATTTTTATCTATGTATGATTGATAGACTTTATAAGCCTGTCTCAAATTTTTTTTCTTTTCAGGATCTTTTGCTCTGACACTTGCTACTTTTGCTCTTTGACCCATTGCAATTGCAGCCTGCATTTTATGTGCGTGTGTTTTGCCTGACCCTCTTATCTTACTTACAGATTGTTTTGCTTTTGGTTTATCTGTAAAACCTAGACCGTGTATAGTACCTTTTGGGTTTTCATCTGTGTATAAATCACTATGTTTATCTGACCCAGCAGGTTGACCTTTCTTACGAGGTATTCTATTTGTATTAGCAGTTACCATAGGTTTGTATGTACCTAAACCTGGTCCTGTTCTTTGTGAATATATTCCTGCTTGTTTACTTGATTGAGCACCTTTGTATTGTGGGAATAATTGACCTTGACCTCCCATGGATGCCATAGGGTTTAAAGTTGATATAGGTCCTACACCCACACCATAAGTCACTCCCATATATTCTCTTAATTCTTTTAAACTTTTCTTACGGCCAGCACAATGTGCTTTTTGTGAGAAACCTTTTGGGTTATCACAATCAATAGACTTTTTATATTTGTCTGACCAGTTTGACATTATTTCTTTTTACCTTTAAGATATTCTACATAGTCATTAACTTCACTATCGAATTGACTTAACATTTTAGAAGCTGCGTCATTTCTAACATTACCAGGAATAGTTCTACTATTCATATTTTTAGATTTTGCAATTTCTTTAACTTTATTATCTACTGCATATCTGAATAACTTAACTGCTAAATCTTTATTGTAAACACCTTTTACTTTTTTTCTTGCTAAGTTTTTTACAATAGGTTCTATTTGCCTTGAATATAACTGACCATCATTTGAGGCCTGTGTTGCAATTTCACTTGCTGACAAATTTTCATTCATTCTAAATTTAGTTAAGAAGTTAGTTATTCTTTTTTTAAATTCGTCTTTATTTTTTTTCTTATAAGATTTTGCTGCTTTAGGTTCTACGCCTGGTTCACCATCTGGTCCTACACCTATACCTGCGATATTACCACCGCCTGCACTATTAGCAGGTGCGTCTTCTTCAGGCACACAATTAGGCACTCTTTTACCATTTTTCTTTTTGAAACCTACTGCCTTATATCCTGTCCAGCATGCCTCTCTTAATTTTCTAAAAGTAATCATTAAAATTTGATCCTTTCTATATTGTCCTCTGACACTATTACTTTTTTTTGTGTCTCTTCACTAACAACATGATATAAGTTAACACCTAAAAAGTTATCAAAAGGTACTTGATCTTCTACGTTTTTTACAATATCGCCTACGTCAGCAGTCTTTTCATTATTCAGATCAGTTAATGTATCTGTCATAATAAATCTACCTTGAGGTAGTATATTGTCTTCAGATGATTCTTTCATATCACCAAAGTGTATTAAATCGTTATCTCTTAAATAAGTATAAAGTTCTTTTTCAATTTCAACCATATTCAAATCTTTACTTTCTTTAAGTAATAGACCTAATGCAGCTGCATATGTGCCTATTTTAGATTTACCGCCAGGTATTACATTTATTAAACGCTTTAAATTAAAAACAAATTTATGTAAGATAGTATAACTATCTCTTTCTTTAGAAGTTTTTAATTCTTTTGTTTTTCGTAATACTTTTCCATTCTTATCAATTATGCCGTACTTATAAGCGTCTTGTTTTTCAAAAGGAGTAATTAACATCTTAATTATCCTATATGTTATAAGTACATCTATTGCTCTTCCCATTACATTTGTTCCAAACTATTTAATATTGTTTTGTTTATCTTAACATTGTTAAATTCTTCATCACTAACATACTTTAAATATACTAAAAAAGTTTTAAGTATTCCCCAAAACTCTCTTTCTATTTTAAAAAATAACAAAGTACAAGCTGCGTCAACACCAAAAACATTTTGTAGTACAATTAGATGATTAATAACTAATCTAGTTTTTAATTCACCTGTTGCCTTGTACTTACGAAATAAGCGTTTAATATACTTAAATCGTTTCACATCCTCATAAAACTCTTTTTCAGAGTCAAAATTAGGACAATCATAGTTTTTGATTGCGTAAAACAACCAGTTATCTTTTGTTATCTTACTGAACATTAAGCAAGCTCTGCATAAACTTTAACAGCGCCGTTTTCTAATGTTTCGTAATTACCTTTTAACTTTAACTCTCTACCTAATTTATGTTGTATACCATCATCATTAATATCAGAGCCATCAGTGTCTTTACCGAAACGACCACCGTGTTGTGTCAAACCAGTTTCAAATTTACCACTCTTGCCTTCTACACTTACAGAGTCTTTGAATACTAAACCGATTGTGCCTAGTCTTTGTGATAATTGACTTAGCGCAGCCTCTGGTTTAATATATTCTCTGTCTGCAATAGATTTAACAAAAGCATTTACTCTTTCAAGTACAGCAGGTTCATGTATGTTGTGAACGCCAATAGAACCGTCTTCAATAGATTCTTCGCCACCACCTGCAGTGTTGACACCTTTAGCATCCCCAGCATATCCTTTGTATTCCTTGATATGTTGTTTAAATGTTTTCATTTTAGTTTCCTTTAACTTTTCCCTTAACTTTTTGTAATAACTCGGATGATACCACACCATTGCCATTACCTTTCTTGTTTTCTTTTCTCATACTTTTAAAAGACTTACCGCCAAGTAAATCTTCTTCAAAGTCATTTACTGATCCCATCTCCTCAAACTGCTCAGAGTGAGGAGTGTTATCAGCGATTTCGTTTAAGAATTTGTCCATTTCTTTATCCATTATGCTAATGAAGCAGAAACTGCCTTATCCTTTTCATTTAATAAAACCTTAGTGTCTTTTTTCTCTGTGTCAATCATCGGAATGAGTTTATCAATCTGTTGTATCGCACCATATACAGCATTTAAATTATTCTGCTGTGTAGTCAAAGACTTTTTAGTTTTTTCTATATTAGATGATATAGTGTCAAAATCACTTTGTAATTTTTTTCTTTCATCTTGTAGATAATCTAATTCAATACCCATAATAATATCCTTTCAAATTACGAAGTTGTATAACCGTTACCTGCGATTACATTCCAATTACTATTTTTAAATAAACAAGTTACCGTTTCACCTTGAGCGTTTAACAAAATATTAGTATACCCTCTTAAATTAGAAGGTGTAATAGTTTGTATGTGTGTGCCTGAAGATGAAGTGTTAATAAATGTTTTTACTTGTCCATCTGAACCATCAGCAAGTGTTATTGTTGCAGTACCAGCTGTACCATTTACCTCTGTTATTGCACTAGTCACATCTGCTACAAGTGTAGTTGAACCATCACTTGTTAATGATTGTGAAGCTTGTGCTAAACCTAAGAAAGATGGTATATTGTTAAATACGTCTTCGGCTGCAATTTTTTTGTTGATTGGTGTTCCCGTAGGATCATCTACTACGTGAAATAAGTCTGCAGCTGCAATCCCATCACCAAGATTAGAAAGCGCTGTTATTTTTTTATCTGCCATTTTTTTCTCCTATAAACCCTTTCGGGTATGCTACTCTAGGTATGTTCCTAGATCACTTTGTTAATATATTTAGTAGGGCGCCCAAAGAGCGCCCCCTAATATTATAATATTAGTTTGATGTTAAGCACACTAGAGTCTCTGCTTGTACTCTACTTGCTCTGCCACCAGAACCTTGTTTTCTTAATACCCAACCACTGTGTGCGCCAGTCACTTTTAATAAAGTAGAACCGTCTTGCGACAATTGTCCTGCACTAGCTTCAGAAGCCGAGATATTGAATAAACCAAGTTTTGCACCTGTAATGAACTGACTGAAAGTTTCGTTTTTGTATAACTTACCAGCTGCAGCGTTATTACCAGTGTGCATATTCGCCGCTGTCGGCGACTTGTTTACGTAAAGAAGTGACCATAAAGGTGCACTTCCTCCACTATCTGTTTTTGCCCAACTTGACATAATTTTCTCTCCTATTTAAATATTAGTTAATAGTACTCAATTTGTTGATATAATGCTATATTTATAAGACTAAAAACCTAGTCTTTTTAATTGTTGTATTGTTTTTGATGTTGATGTATGATGAATACCTATACCACCTGACATATTAAAATCTCTTATGTTTTTTTCGTAATCATCAATTAGAATTGCTGGTTTACCTCTTTTTGCAAAGAGTTTCTTTTCTCTTCTTTTTACAAGGTTAACTTTCTGTGAGTTAACCATATTAACATTTTTTCTTAACCATGCTCTTTTACCTGGTATGCAGTTAGGGTCAAAATTTTCTTCTACGTATGCACTTAAAATATGTGGGTCATGTTTAGATATATAAGACCATAATTGCTTACCACCTTGCATCCAAGGTAGGTCATACCAGAAGTTTTTATTTTGTAAGATAAGTGACCACTTTTGTTTAGATGAGGGTATATTCATCCATCTGTTGATAGACATACCTGTTGTCTTAACGGCTGCAGTTTTAAAGTCTGCTAGTACACCATCCATATCGCAATAGATGATTGGTTTATCCACGATTTAGATTCTCTCTGATTGTGGTTCAGTATCTACGGATGCAATTTTTTTACCTGTCATAGTCTTATTCATTTCTTTTCTCATATCTTTAAATGATTTTTCATTTTCAGGTTTGCCTAGTTTCTTTTGCATTTCTGCTTTTGATTCACCGTATTTTGTTTTAAATTGTTCAGCAGATAAATCTTTCATATCAATGGCGATCTCTTTCATTCTACCCTCTTTGATAGGTTTAATGATTTGTTTTTCACCATCTTTTGCTTTTTGCACTTTAGCTTGATTTATCTTTTCACCTTTATCGTCAGGCATTACTTTTTCACTTTTCATTGCCTTTTCTAAAGAGTCTGCTTGTTTGCTGTGAAGTGCTGTTGCCTTTTTAAGACCTGCAACTACTTTTTTAATATCGCCAGCGTCTTTATTATTTAAAGTCTCTTTTACGTTTGTTGAGATTGCTTTTCTTCTTTTGTGAAGATACTTATCAGTAGAATCAACATCACCATCGTTGTCAATGTCTTTGTCTTTTCTGTCGTCAAATTTTTTCTTAACAGCGTCTTTGTTTACTGGGTCTAATTTACTTTCACTTACAACTTTAGCAGCTGCGTCTGCAAGTGAACCTGGTTTAGTACCTAAGTATTTTTTCTCTGTTGTTAATTTAACATCTGATTTAAATGTTCTGTCTATCGTTGGCTGCTCTGAAGCTATTTTTGTAGAGAGTTCTTCAATGCTGCCTTTTTTACTATCTAAATATTTACTCATTACTTCTTTCCTTTTTTAGCTGCACGAGCCTTTTTCGCCAAATCAGCGTCAGCTGTGTAGTATGCTTTTCCTTTTGTGATGAACGCATTAACTCTAGCAAATGCCCATTGTTGTGGCGTTGTACCAGGTCTATGTCCACCTTTCCATGCAGCCATACCCCTATTGTACACTTGTTTTAAAATGCCATAAGGTATGCCTGACTTTTCAGATTTATTTTTTATGCCTTCAATCTGTTTTTCATCTATTTGTTGCATTTCTTTTTCTTTCTTTGGTTCTTTTTCTGAAGTTAATCTAGCTGCTCTTTCTTTATTTTTTAAGTCATCTAGTTTTAACTTCATTGTTTCTAAATCACTCTTTGCAATTGCAAGAGGTGTTTTCTGTTTTGGATCACCAACATCCATACTATTAACTTTATTATTTTTATCTGTAATTCTATTTTGTAAATCAGATATTCTTTGAGCAGGTGTTTGTTCTACTTCAGTAATACCCTCTTTCTTTTTAACAATATTTGTTGCCGTAGCGTATCTTACTGCGTCACCTTTTTCTTTACCATATCTGTCTTTAAAATCTTTTTTAGGTAAATCATCTGCCATCTTATGTACTTTTTTTACCTGACCTTTTGTCAAGTCTGCTTCTTTGACAGCCTTTTTTAGCATATCTCTCTGACCAGCATGAGCGTCTGAAGCCTTATCTAATTTAGATATAACTTTTTTAACAACTGATAAATCTTGGTTGTCTAAGCCTTCTTTAAACTTAATATTACCTTTTAAAATGTCTGAAGTGACTTCTATCTCTCTGACACCATCTCTCTTTAATTGTGCCATTTTGTCATCTGCTGACTTCTTATCTTTATAAGGTATTGCAAATCTTTTTTTGTTTAATGGATCTCTATATCTTACTACAAAGACCTGTGTAAATTCATTTACTTGATTTACTTGTTCTCGTAATTCTTGCCAACTTATTCTATATCTACTCATTAGTTATTTACCTTTGCCCCTGCTCTCCACTGATAACAAGACCAGTATCGTGCTTTCCATTTCGGCCCTGGAGTATCACATCTATGTCTTGCTCTGAAGCTTCGTCTTCTTGCAGGATCATCTCTCTTAATACTCAAACCTGTTGTATCACCAAAAGAAACTTTTACTACTTTACCTGTTTCGCCTTTTACATAAACATAAAACTTTTTAGAACCACCTCTAATCGGGTCGTTTAGTTTTACCTTTTTGCCTTGATATTCGGCCTCTTGTAAAGGTTCTGACTCGTGTTCAAATAAACACTCGTCACATTTCTTATCAAACTCTTCATCAAATTGTTTAAAACTTTTCACTTCTATATTCTCTCCGATACTCTTTCTGACTTCTTCTTTTTCATCGCCATGTTTTGATTTAAAGTCTTCTTTTGTTAGAGTTTTAATATCTCTACTATATTCTTTAAATCTACTTTTGACAATCTCGTCATTTGTATCAACAACTTTGTTGATCATTTTTTCGTAGGTTTCTTCTAATTTAGATTCCCACTCATCACCGTATCGTCCCTTATATTTATCTATTGTTTCATCGCTATTTCGCCACTCTTCAATGTCTTTTAATTCTACTTTATTAATCATTTTAATCTTCTTACCAGAGACTTGTATTTTGTTATTTTCTGGATTACTAGGGGTATATGTTGTGCCTTGAAACTTAGGATCATAATTAGTTTCACCTGGTGTAATAGATGAAGTGTATTTTGCATAATCATGCCCTATATCGTATGCCTCAGGCATACCCATATCTGTAAGACCCATATTTACTTTTTCAGTCTCTTTATTATTTTTGTTAATTTTTAGTTCACCATACATCTGTTTAAACTTTTTCGTGTACTTACTAGGTTTAGTCTTTGCACCTTTATCAGCACTTGTTTGTTTGTAGGCTGCAGGATCATCATCTCTCATTTTAGATTGTTTGTCTAATTGAGACTTATGTTGTTTTGCCTTATCTTTTGAAAGACCTTTTACATATTTTTTAGGTAGACCTGTCTCTTTATCTTCAGGCGATTTCTTAATTGAACCACCTTTATCATAGTACTTTGGATCTCTTTTATATTTGTGTTTAGCAATTTTCTTTGCTCTTTCTTCTAACTCAATAGGATATACTGGCGTTTCCATAATATTATGTAACCAACATCTATGTAATTGACTATCAACATCTTCTAAAGTCACATAGTTTGTTCCTCTTCTTATAACTATACCAGTTATACCATTTTGTATATCGTCAACTATATCTCCTATTTCATAGATATGTTCACTGATATACTGATCTCTTAATGTCATCTTTTCTAATTCTTCTCTTGTTGAAGCAGTTATGAAAGGTTTAAATCTTAATGCACCTGCACCAGCGTCATGGTTGACACCTGCAGCCAATTGCATACCTTTTCTTACATCTTTGAATAATTGTAAACCTTTATTTGAATTACCAAATGATGAAGGTAAACCTTTTTTAAATATATCGTAGTTGTCTGATTTAGCGGCAGTTCTCATTTTACTTGCACTCATACCTGTTGCACCATCAGCGTCTGGATCTCTTTCACCAGCAGATACAATATTGATTTTATCATAATTATAGAAACCATGTCTACTTCTTATGTTATTGTATTTCTTAATTGTTGTTTCAAATTCTCTTACTCTATCACTACCAACTACCATAGATAATTCTGTTGTACCTCTATTGTATAGATCGGTTACTATTTCAAATACACTATTAGATTTACTTACAATAATATTTCTAGCGTGTCTAGGAAACATTTGTTTCATTGCCTGTATTTTTTGTCTATATGATAAAGGATTCTTTGCACTATCCTCTGACTTACTTACAAAGATATAATAGTTATCTGCTCTAACTTGCGATAACTTATTCATAAGTTTTTCATGTCCGATTGTTGGTGGATTGAATCGACCAAAGGTAAACGCTATATGTCTACCTTTGGCCTCTTTTATTTTAGATAATGATTTCAGTTCATCTGGTGTTATTTTCCCGTCATCCATAATGTCGTTCAAATGTTTAAAGAATTTGAGATAATGATACTTCTCTAACATTTTATAAATTACATTTTTAGGAAGTCGGTTCTTAACGCCAAACTTTCTGATTTCTTCTGGTGACATATCAGCCGCAAAAGAGTCTTTCCTATCTTGTACGGTCTTGTCACCAATATCAATTAGAGTGTTAATAGAGTCTGTAATTTCAGCTAACTTCTTAGCAACTAATGTACTCAACCCATCTATATCAGATGAGGTAAGCCTTGATAGTTCCTCATAATCAATAATATCTCGAGCCAATTCACCTTTAACAACATCTATTTCAGAAACACGTTTCTGAAAATCCGCTAGATATTTTTCAGGTTCGAAGGTGCCAGGTTCTGGTCTTTTGATAAACTTATTATCGTCTATGTCAAAAGTACCATCTGCCATGTCCCTTGCCTTACTAAATGTAGCAGGATCTATGATAGAAAAGTAGTTTACAGGATGATCGGTGCCGGGTATTGTTTCACCATTTATTTCGCCTTGATATTCTCTTATTTTTTCATGTACCTTTTCTTGTTCTTCCTGTGAACCAGGTATATCAAATAAGATATTTACATCTAAATCAGCGTCATCTCTATATTGTTTTGTTAGTATAGAACCAATTAAGGTATACTTAACTACTTTCCCAAATTTTTCAAATGTTTTAATTCCGTCTATTATTTGTTTTCTTACAGCAGGCTTTAAACTAGGATTACTTGTATCTGGATTATCAAATACAGGTCTTGCGTATGTCTTTCTAGGTATGTCTATAATAGACTCTTTTATAAAATCTTTAAATCTCATTATTCTCCGCCGCCTCCATTGCCGCCGTTACCACCGTTTGCGCCATTGCCACCGTTTCCATTACCATTGCCGTTACCATTTCCGTTAGTATCACCATTACCATTTGTATTATCTGTATCAGCGTTTTTACTTGTTGTGCCGATACGACCAAAGAAAGGGTATCTTACATATTTATTTCCTGTAGGAACACAAACCTTTAGTTTATTGTCAAATCTATATCCGTCAGGACATCTTTTATCTGCAACTAAACTCATGTACTCTTTAAATTTCTTCATGTTCTTCTTTTTGTTTTTCTCTCACCTGCCATCCATCTTTTTGCAATGTAAGATGATATAGGTTTTGTAATCATTCGTCTAACTATTTTTGATATATTATTTAATGTTATGGTTACTAATTCTGCCTCTGATCTATTATTATCAACTACAACAAAATTATTCATACCAAATAGTCTTTGAAACTTACCGATATTACTTTGTACACCTTCCCAGTTTTTCTTTACAATATATTCTGGTACAATTCTTTCTCTTCTTTTTTGTCTTTCTAAAGCAACATCTAAACTAGTATTTACAAATACCATATAACAATCATATCCTAATTGTTTAAGCATATTAGCATTTCTAGCAATAGTATCATAATCTCTACCTGTACTATCAATAACTAAACCAAGTCTACCTTTTAAATAAGTTTGTAATTGATTAAAAATGGTACCTTTTGCTTTCTTTCTTAATATATCTCTAAAGTATTCTTCTTCATCTGGCATTTTCATAGACAAACCTGCCTTTTTAATTTCTCTTTCAAATGCAATATCAGAGTTTACAACTTTTAAACCTGAACCTGCAAATGCTGAAGAAGCTACAAATGTCTTACCTGAACCAGGACCACCTGCAAGAAAAAATGCTTTGAATATACCTGGATCATAAAGACCCTCATTTATCTGTTGTGCAAAACTTTTAATTTCCATCTTCTATTGCCTTTATAATTTTATTAGCGTTATCTTCTATTGTACCACCCTCTGCTTTTATTTCTACGAAACCAGGTTTGTCTCTAAAATGTTCTACTGCAGGACCTGTTTCTCTATTGTATAAGTCTATTCTATTATTGATTATCTCTTCAGTATCATCTGCTCTACCTCTTGCTAATAATCTTTTTAAAATTTCTTCTCTACTGACATCTAAAAATATAACTTTATCGTAACCTATGTTTGCCTCTTCCATATCTCTTACTTGCGTCATATATCTAGGCCAACCATCTAAAACATAACCAGTAGGTGATTGATCTACTTTATCTTTAATTAATTTTAAGACTATTTCATTAGGCACAAATTGACCTGTTGAAATTATATCTGCAACTTGTTTTCCTATCTCACTACCTTTTTCTACTTCTTTTCTTAACATGCCACCTGGATAGATATGAGGTATAGAAAACCTTTTTGTAATGTATTCTGCATAAGTAGATTTGCCTGAACCAGGACCACCCATTAATATAATTCTTCTAGTTGTCTCTTCTAAAAATGTCAAAAATGTTTTCATTATCCTTTTATCCAGTTCTTTTGTAAATTAAAGTTAGCAGTACTAAATTCTAATCTATCTACTAATTTAACAGCATTACCCATTCTATCTACAGCAACATAACCCTCTGGATTAGTTAATTTAAATCCATTGTTAGTTTGTAGATATGTACCGATAGATTTAATTTGATTCATCTTACTTACTAAAAAGTTTTTTGCTGTTTGTAAAGATACATAACTTGCGATTGCAAAGTATATCTCATTTTCATATCTATCAATAAATTTTAAACCTTCGTTTCTAATAGTTTCATATTTTCTTTTTGCACTATCAGTTTTTCTTTTTGTAATTTCGTCATCTAAAACTGAAGCATAATATTTTCTAAAATCTGTTTGTAGTTTTTTTACACCACTTATTGCTCTACCTCTTTTGATATAATCATTAAAGTATATTTTTAATCTTGCACCAACTGATAATAAATTAGTTTGTGATTTTAATAAATTTAAAATTCTTTTGCCTTTGCCAATAGAACCCATAGCCATTCTTAACATGCCATCGTATCTATCACTTTCTGCGTCTGTAAATGTTGCAACACCTGAGTTATCTTTATAACTAGCGTCATCAAAAAATACTGATGGCGTCTTTGTAAATGAGTTTACATTAACGCCAAAACTTGCTTTTAAATCAACCATCTTTCGACCTGTGTAAGTAGTGTGAAAGATTATGCCTAATTTACTTCTTAATATTCTTTTTGCAAGATCAGTATTTTGAGGTACAGCGTAAGTAATAGTGTTAGGTTTAAACGCAATTGAGTCTTCACCTCTAATACTTACTTTTTCAATATCTTTAGGTGTATATAATAAATCGCCTTGAACGATACCTTTGATATTTAATTTTGGTAATTCTTTTAAACAAACAATTAGTTTGTCTGCTAAACCACCTGCGTGATTTTTTCTTATATCTGATTGTGTGTAATTGATTTTAGGATTTACATTGAAGACAGATTTTGATCCAACAAAAAATCTGTTGTTTTCAGGATTGATACCACAGAATACAGCTGGCGCACCATCCCATTTGACTGATAGATTAACTTTTCTACGAGATGATCCTAAAAGCATATTTCTTAACGATTTAAGAAACTCTATTGCTTCTAAGCCACCTGAGTAGCCGTTATTGATTATGTTATCTTCTAAATGTTCTAAATGTGTATTTTTAGCTTCATTTAGATATTGTTTAAAACTATACATTTGTTTCCCACTATATCCATTATATCAAAATTCAAGGCCATTGTCAATAAAAATTCCAATCAAATCCATTAATAAATCACTACTTACGACAATATTTATAAGATTAGATTACTTGATTTTTAATACTTTATGTACAAACCACTTTAAAAATCTCTTAATATAACCGTTAACCCATTTATTCATTACCCAACGAAAGATTCTAACGACTATTAATATAGGACTTGCTAGAACATCAAAGGCAATAAGTCCAACATCAACAGAAAAATCTATAATGTTGTCTGTATTACAAGCCTTCTTCCATCTTTCTTTAAGTGTTAACTTCATTCTAATTCCCTTTGGCAATAACAAACTTGCCTGAAAGAGGTGTACGAGAGGTTACATATTGATACATAATTAAAACAAAGTCATTAATTTGTTGTTGACTTTTTTTATCTGTTCTTCTAAACCACTTCTTCAGAACGGGCATAATATTATTAATAATATTTAAGGCAGATATTTCACCTCTTTTAAAATTGAATAAATTTTTATTTTGTCTTTCTAATGCTGATCTTTGTTTTACAATAGGTTCAATCTGTTTAAAATACATCTTCTCACCATCTTCATATAATTTTTTTACTTTTACTCCTGTTTGTCTATCTACAAATGATAACAAGTTAGCAAATACTTTCATAGAACCTATTGAACCACCTCTTGCCTCTGCACCACCACCTAAAAACTCTGCAACAAATCTTTTAGCACTAGGGTCGTGTCTAAATTTTATATCACCAGATTTAAGTAATATTCTCATATCTCTAGTTTCTGTCTTCTTACCAAAGGCAACTTTCTTATAAGGTTTCCAGTCTGTTGTTCCTTTTACCACTAAATTTTTTAGTGATTGAATTTCTTTTTTTCTATCAAAGTTAACTAATTGTATTATAGCTTTTTTTGTAGTTTTCTTTAGTGATAAAGGCAACATATTACCACTATCAATTAAATCACTTATTAAAACATTTAATTGTGGGAACCCAAATGAATTGGGTTTAGCTTCTGCTAATGTAGTTCTTAATTTATCTTTTGCCATTTTACTTGCAAGATATATGTCGGCAGGAGACCATTTGTTTATGTCACCAAATCTTGTTTGATTTTTTATAGTGATAGGCATTTTGTTTGCCATAGACCATAACTTTTGTATAGTACCCATAACATCTTTATCACCTCTAAAGTAAAATAGATTTTGATAACCTTTACCTTTAATTTTGTAATCTTTATCTATTGTTTCTATTTGTTTAATTAGTTCTACTGCAATTAGATTAGATGATGTATACCAATCATTATTAGAAGTTAGAAATTTAGTTATGTCATTATAAGAAACACCAGGTGTATCTAGTCGTTTAAACGCTAGTTCTAACTTTTTATTATACTTGTCTTTAAAATCTGTAAATGTGGGATATGTTTTAAGGTCAAATGCCTTATCTATACTACTTGCACCTACATTATCTGCAAGTGAAGAAAATAGTGCTTGTGCTGATTCTAATAATGTTGTCTTGTCTGCCATACATATATTTATGTATTAGGCTATCTAACTTTTGTAATCTGCGTAAACATTACCTGAAACGGTATATCTGTAACCTTCAAAAGGTTGTTGTCTAACTTCATGCCTCATCATACTAGGAAAAATTAATAACATTCCTGGTTTGATTTTTTTCTCTACACCAAGTCCTTCTTTTGTTTTTACTTCAGGAAAGTATAAACCTGGGGCACCTTCTGGTGCCGTTATGTAATAAGCACAGGAATAGATAGCAGGCCAGTGATCATGTGCTTTAGTTGTTTGACCTGAAGTGTACTTTAAACCCCATAGATTTTTTATTAAAAACTTATAGTTATGAGTTGGATTAAATTGCATACGAGAAATAGCGTCACAAGCATCCAAATACATTTTAGCAAATCTTTCAAAACCAGGATATTCCCACATTTGCCAATATGTCATTTGACATTGTGCGTTTGTTTTATGCCCTTGTTGATCGCCTACTTTTTCTATTTCTTCTATAAGAAGTTTATCCATTTCTGGTTCATCAAGTTGAAACTCAAAAATAGCTTCTTTTCTATTTACTTCAAAATCGTTTCTTGCTATTTGATATTTCTTCATCGCTTCTCTTATCAAAACAAGATGGGAAACCATAGTTACCAAATGTTTTGTTTTTGTTTTGAAATTTAACAAGTGCTTTTACATCTTCTTCAAAGAAAGATTCTTTTAAAACCTGACCTTTAGGCATTTCAACTGCTCTCCATATTATCTTGCCATTCTTTTTAACCATAGCAGACTTGTAATACACACCCTTATTTATTCGTTTTTTAATTTTCTTTTTCATAATGAGTTAAAACTTAATGCTATCCTATCTGTTGTTTGGTTTACTTTATAACTAGAGTCATGTTCTATCCACGATGGGAATATTATTAAATCATTATTCTTAGGTTTAAAATTAAAATTTATGCAATTGTTTTTATCAATATTATCAAACTTATATAATTTGACTTTATCGTTTGGATTATAAAAATATATATCACTACTTGAATCATCTATATTTAAGTATATCACACCACTTAATTTAGAGGGTATATGGTCGTGTTTCATTAAACTACTATCTTTATCCATAATTGTAATCCATGAGTTATCTACTTTTAAATTTTTAAATCCTAATTCTATTGAAGTTTTATCTATTATGTTTTGTATATCTTGTTTTAAATTTTTACATTCTGGTACATTGTTTGTAAAATAATCTACTATATAATCGCCATCTTTAAATTTAAACTTATCATTTTTATAATGTGATATTTTAAAGTTGCCATATCCTACACCTTCTACATTACCTAAATTATTAAAAACATTTGAATTGTCTTTTATGTGTTTAACAATATCTTTTCTTATATTGTCATCTAAAAAATTTTCAATATAGATTATAGGTGTACTAAACAATTCTATTTTGTTCATACTTTAAAATCAGAAAACTTATCGTAAACATTTTCAGCAGGTCTAGGTCCTGCAGGTTGATTAAGTTGTTCTTCACTCTCTTGGTTACCATCTGATAAGTTTTGTGCTGATTGTTCTACATCATATAGTCTCATTTTACTTCTATCAACACCAACAATAAATGATCTATTTACAGCAGGATCATTATATCTATTTTTTAATTGTTTAACTTTCATTTGATTTAATTCTTCTAAATCTTCATTTGATATAAGAGCAAACATAAAATCAGCAGTTGCAGGAAGACCAAAACTTTCTGAAGTATCTTCTAAACCAACATCACTTGACATATAACCAGTTCTAGTTGTTTGTGTAGCAGATACAATAGGTAAATTATTTCTTACAGCAAGACCTCTTAATTCTTCAGCGATTGCCTTAACATAAAAATAAGATGATATATTGCCACCTTTAAATCTACTAGATGAACATATATTTAAATAATCTATGAATACAATATCTGGTTTAAAACTTTTCTTTAATGCAAGTTCATCAATAAGTCCTTTGAAATGGCCTGCATGAGCAGACGCAGTAGGATATTCTTTAATAATTAATTGACCATGTGCTTTCTTTTTTAATTTAGAAATCTTTGTATCATAATATTGTTTAGGCATTTCGTATAATTCATCAACGGTTACATCTAATAAGTTTGCGTCAATTCTTTCAGCAATTCTTTCTTCAGCCATTTCTAAAGTTATATACAATACGTTTCTGCCTTGCATAATCATAGACGCAGCCACATGACACATAAACAAAGATTTACCAACACCAGTACCTGCAAGAGCAATGTTCAAAGTTTTAGGTGGTATACCACCTTTTGTTATTCTATTGAAATATGATAAATCAAATTTTAATCTTTCTTCTTCTCTATGATAATATTCAAATCGGTCATCAGCTTGATTTAGATAATCATGCCCAATATGTGTATCAAACGAAACAGCAAGAGCGTCTGATAGTATAGATGGTATTGCCTCTGGTGTATGTTTTTTATCTTTGCCGTCTAATATTTTGATACCTGATAGTACAGCATTATGTACAGCACGATCTTTACACCACTTCTCTGTTGTATCTGTTAACCATTCTATATCAGTTTTTTCATCTGCTTTTAAAGTTTCTAATACTCTTTTTGCAATCTTAAATTCATCTTCGGTAATATTTTTTAGATTAGATAATTCAATACTGATTGCTTCTTTAGATGGTAGATTGTTATATTTAATAATATAACTTTCTATAATTTCAAATATGGTTACTTCTTCATTTGAAGTAAAGTAATCTGTTTTTAGGAAAGGTAAAACTTTTCTACTAAAGTTTTCGTTGTGAATTAGATTAGTTAGTATTGTCGTTTCGAGTCTGTGGGTCATTTATATTAAGTTTACCTTCCTTTAGTTGTTTTTCCATTACTTCTATTAGTATATCGCCTATAGCGAATCTAAATTCTTCACTTTCGGTATCTACATCATTTATATTTCTTTGTACGTTATAAGTAAATTTTAAAGGTAATTCGCCTTGTTTATTTTCTTCTGAGGCAAACTTAACTTGACCATAGGTGTATATAACACCTTCGTATGGCCCACTGGTAATCTTAATACATGAGAAGTCATCAACCTCTCTCTGAACAAAAGCGTATTTTGTTTTATTCTGCACCATAGAGGAATTCTTTTTTGGCAACTTCGTCAATCTTATTGAGAACCTCTTTAGTATAGAATTTATCAGGTTCATTATTGATAGTCTTAGCATATTGTTTTGATCCGTCTGGTAATTCTACTCTTGTTGATACTGATTTAAATACACCATGTTTAATTGCAAGGTCTAATAATCCATAGTATCTTTCTAATCCATGTTTGTAAGTTAGTCTTACGTCAATCATAGCGTTTTCTTTTGTCAGCCTTGATTTATAATTTTTACAATGTATGACATTACCTATAATATCTTTACCATCTTTCTCTTTTCTTTTTGAAAGATATACTATATTACTGGCAGCATATTTTAAACCAGAACCACCACCCATTTCTTTTTGTGGGAACATTGAACCAATAACATCATAAGTATGATTAGTCATAATCATAGGTATTTTTGCCTTACCTAGTTTCAATGTTAAAACTCTAAATGCAGCCTTGACAATTTGTGATCTTGTCATATCTCTTGTTTCTTTACCCTCTGCTGTATCGGTCATTTCTTTTGTAGTAGATAACATTCCTAAACTATCTAATACAAACATAATAGGTTTTCTTTTATCTTCTGGTTGTTCTAAATATTTGTCAACAACTTTTATAGATTGGTGTCTAAACTCTTGTACTGTAGCAACTGGTACAATAACCATTCGTTTACTATCAACACCTCTACTCTCAACTAAATCTTTTGTTAACGCACTTTCTGATTCAAAGTAAATCACACCTGCGTCTTTGTGCTTATCTAAAAAACTTTTTACAATGCCTAGAGCAAAGAAAGTTTTACCTGTTGCAGCTTCACCTGCAATCGCAGTAATTTTGTTTGCAGGAAGACCACCATAGATACTACCTGATAGTAAGGCATTTAAAGTATAACTACCTGTATCAATAAAACTATCTACATCACCTGCTTCAACGCCTTCACTTACTAGTGTGGCATATTCATTACCTGTCTCTTTAATTACTTCTTTTAAAAAATCGTTCATAATCATCCTTTTCTTTATCACTAAACACTAAACTATATTGTTTGATATTTAAATCATAACACACTTTCATTACTTTGTCAATGTCCTTTGAAACAAAATCATGTGTCATATAGTTATTGTAGCCTTTATATATTACTATCCTCATTACTCTGACGAGCTCTTAATACAACTGGTCTACCAGTAGATTTAGACAATTGTTTGAGTTCGTTCCATAATTTAAATTCATCATTTTCAGGTACCCACGTTTTAGGTGGTGTCTCTAAATCATTTTGTGTAATCTTATCCCATAACAAAGTAAACATATCATCTGGTGACATTTCTGGATGATGAAAGTTATATTTTGTTTGAACATTAACAACTTGTTTTTTTAATAATTCTCTATTGTACTCTAACTTTCGTTGAAAGTCCCAATATGGTTTTAATTCTTTGTATTTTTTTTCTGCAATTGCCATCATACTATTTATGAATAGGACATTTTTTCTCGTCCTTCTTTTGTGTTTTTAACCAATTGTAACCACCAAACCATTTTGTTGCTACATTTAGTCTTTGTGCTTCAACACCATAATGTAATTCTGGTCTATGAGTTGGTGTTGTGTATGTGACAAAATCTTTTATAAATTCTCTCTTAATAGGAATATATTGTGCAATAGGTGTTCCTCTTTTTAAATTAACTTCACCATATCTTTTTATAACCATTTGTTGATTAATTTGATTGTGTATATCTGATCTAATTACACCAGGTAAAGTATGAAAGTCTTGGTTGAAATCATAGTAAACTGGTAGTTGTAATACACTCCAACCTGGTGATGTCTTAACATACCAAGGACAAGAAGGTTTAAATATAAAAGCAAAATCTTTTGCGTGTTCTGGTACTAAATCTTTGTATTGATGATTACCATGATTAGTAAATTTAAATTTTTCAGTAGGTATTTTATATCGCCATGACTTCTCATCTGAATGAATCCATACATCACACCATAGTGGAACAATGTAACCCATTGATAGATATTCAGGTATCGCAGGACAATGTCTAATTGTTCCTTTGTTTTGTTTTGTCACGTGAGGTGTCTCTAAATGAGCTCTATCTGGTCTTTTTCTTTCTAATTGTTTATACCATTCTGGCATGTGTTGTTTTGCAGGAATAATAGGCATAATATTTTGTAGACCTGGTACATCTGTAAACCATGTAATATTAGGCTTGTCTTTTTTAAATGATGATATTAACTCTTTAATAAATTTAATCATATTGGTAATACACTTGTTCTTGCTTCTCTAAAATAATCTAATTCTTTTTTTGCAAAGCACCATACATTCTCTATATATGTCTTATTCATAAACTCTTGTTTTGCCTCTTCACTTTCAAACAACTTATCTGATTTAGGTCTTTGCATAATTCTCATTCCTATTTGACCCATAAAATGTTCTTTTAAACTTGCAACTAATTCATCACAACTTTTGTGTCTATGATTTTTTACTTTAGGATCCATGATGTTTATAAACATATGTCCTGTTGATGATAATGAATTAAATGTGTTTTTAGAAACTGGTAAATAGAAATCATCACGCCATTTATTATATTCATTAAACTTATGCCATGATTGATCTTCTTCGTGTTCACCACCTTTGTTATACTCTTCAGTAGAGAAGTATGGTGGACTTGTAAAAGCACAATCAATATCTGTAATTTCATCCCAAGGTAAATCTTCAGCACCACATCTATATATCTTTACAAACTTACGACCTGACATTACAAAATAATTTCTACCTTGACTATCAACTCTTTCATCTACATCAGCACCATTACCCAATAACTCTTCATAGAATACACATTGTTCCATGTATTGTTCGTATGTATTAGGATTAGGATCACAACCATAATATTGTGTTGCATTACTAGCATAAAAACCTGCAAGTCTATCGCCCCAACCACATGAAGTATCTAATACTCTACCTGCATTAGTTATATCATAAATTGTTTTTGCAACATTAGGTTTAAATTGTGTTGCAATATATGTACCTAATCTAAATGCACTTAAATAACTTGCCTCACTTAATTTACCACCTCTTAATTCTTCTTTACCATCAACCACAACCTTTTTCATATCGTTGATACCTCGCCACATAGGACCTAGACAACGCCATATATCTTTTGCATTACCATTTTGCCATACGTCTAAAGGTGCTTTGAAACTATAACTAGAACAATTTAATCTAGTCTTTTGATGAAAGTAATTTGATATATTATTAAATGTAGATGGTGCGTCTATGATACCTAGACCAAATGTACTATATGGATTTGCATAATCATCATACTTTTCCATTACATTATCTACATCTACTTTTAAATATTTTGCTGTATCAAACTTTTGTAAATCTTTAAAACCATTTCTTACATCATCTTTTGTAATTTTTTTTAAAGGAAATACTGGTCTTTCTTTTTCAATATATGCAGCCAAGTCTTCTCTAAATTTTTCTTTACCTACTTCGTTTGTATAACGCTCAAATGTAATTTGATCCATTATAGGTAATTTATTATGATCTGCGTATTTGTACAAATAATCCATACTATATTATATCATTTTTAGTTAAATTTGTCAACTTGATTTCCCCAACTATCCCAACCTTCTCTTTGTTGTCTAGCAAACAATTCTATGTATGGTCCTTGTAATAGATTCTCTATATGACTATACATAACATCTGGTTTACGACTATGCTCTCTACGTTTTTCTACAACTAATTGAGGTACTGATTTACTAACACGTTGTGGTTTACCTTTTGTTGCAAGTAAACACATTTCAGGATTACCTCTAGTCCAATAACCTAGACCTGTAAAGAAACCCTCAGATTTTTTATTTGTCTTTGCCCATGTAAAGGCTACAGTTTTGTACTTGAAACCCCAAGCATTAATTACTTCAAATGCTTTATCTAATAAAGGATCAATAACCCACATTAATAATACTGCATTGTCATTTGCTATATTGTTTACAGGCATATTACATATGTCTTTGAAACTCATAACATTATAATGTTTTTCAGGACTTCTATCTTTGCCTTTATTAGAATACGTTTTAAAAGACCATGGTGGGTCTGCGTATATTACATTATACTTCTTATCTTGTTTGAGTATGTGGTCCATGTAAATAAGTTAACATATTTTCTGGTGTAGTTTCAATATATGGATCATCATCGGTACCGTCATTATTGATACCTGGTTCTTGCCACCATTTTTCAATCACACCGTCATTGATTACAGTCATAAATCGCCAACTTCTATTGCCGAAACCTAAATGATTTTTGCCAATTAACATACCTAAAAATCTAGTCAAATTTGCTGATCCGTCAGGTATAACTTTAACATTACATATATTCATTTTTTCTGCCCAAGCATTCATAACAAACGAGTCATTAACACTCATACAATAAACTTCATCTATCTTTAATGATTTTATTTTGTCATAGTTATATTCAAAACCTGGTAATTGTTTTGATGAGCAGGTTGGTGTAAATGCACCTGGTAAACTAAACAAGATTACTCTCTTACCTTTGAAGTAATCATCTGTTGTTTTATCTGTCCAAGTACCCCCAATAGGACATCCACCATCTTCTGGTGCTTGATCTCCTGTTCTTACTTTAAATGTTACCTTTGGTAACGTCATGCCTTCACGCATTATACTCCTCCTGTGGTTAAACTTGATGTCATCATTTTTATAAAAAACATTAACACCAAAAATCTACTAATTGGTATATCACTAACGGCTGCAATATACATACCGAAAGAAAAACTCCAATGTAGTACTATTAATAATATTATTATACCTGTTATCATGTAAAGAAACTTTCTAAAGTTGCTGTTTTTTCTAGTTCCCAGTTGATAGCATTTAAGATGAACTTTAGTGGATCTGTAAATGTTTTTTCAAACTGACCATCATAATCTACGTATTGTTTTAATTTAAACTCTTTAGGTAGATATGTTGAAAAAGAAATAACGGTATCTTTAACAGAGTTGGGTTGTTTTAACATTAAAAATTTTATTTTATCACCTTCTTTAATTATAGGATATCTTTGTTCTAAATTATGTTTACGTAAATGATGATTATAAAGTAAAGAACCTTTTACATGAATAGGTGTACCTTTCTTATAAATTTGTGATGAGTCAATATATTTTTGTAAGTTATTACATGATCTAGGAAACGCAATACTTTCTGGACTTAAATTTTTAAATTGTGTTTTAAAATCTGCAACAAACTTAATCAAATCATCTTCGGATTGATTCATAATAACTCGTATTGCCTCTTTAATTTTACCTCTACAAACTTCAGGTGTAGATGACTTAACTGCTTCAACACCCATAACTTTAAGTTTAGGATATTCATATCTAACACCTTCTTCATCATACATATTTAAAATATATCTTTTCTTAGCAATCCATATGCCTTTGTTGGCAATTGCTTCTCGTTTCATAATCATTTTTTGTTCATAGGCATTTACATATTCTGCAAGATTTTCGAAACTCTTATCAATAACTTTTTGTATCTTCTCTTCAGCGGCCTTGTTTAAAAAATCTGTAATCTGTTGAGGTGTTTTATCTTTACAAGTTTTTTGTATTAATTCATCTAATCTTAAATAGATTGAATCTGTATCAGACGCAACTACATAATTTTGATTATCTGTACCTAATACTTTATTCATAAACTTGTTTATATCTTTTTCTACCCAACGAATAGTTAACTGACCACCCATAGTAATCGCTTCTGCCTGGTTCTTTTCAAAGTATCTAAAGTATTGATTGCCGATTGCACCATAAGCAGAGTTTAGAGATATTTTCTTTGCCATTTGTATGTTGTGACATCTACTAATTTCTTTTTTGTAAATAGGGTCTTTTGTTTTTTGATATTCTTGTTTTGCTTTTATCATCTTCTTTTTAAAGATAACTCTAGCGTCATAATTCTTTTTCATTAACTCAGGTAAAAAACCTTGTTTGTCTCTTCTAAACAAAGCACCATTAGGTGCAATAGTTAAGTTTTTTTCTTTTAACCATTTAAGATTAAACTTTTGATTAAGATAATTTTCTACACCTATATTTTTAGGTTCTACACCTACATAAGTTTCAGGACTATTATTGTATTGCATAATTAAATGAGGATACAAACTATTTAAATCGAAAGAAACAACCCACTTATGTAATCCTAGTTGTGGGTCTTTTACATATGCGCCTTCAAATTGTGTTGCCTTATCATGGTCTTCTCTTGGTGGTATTGCAATTTTCTTTTTATGTAAATGATTATAGATTAAAGTATCCCAACATCTTACTTGCGAATAAACATCTGTATAATTAACTTTAAAGTCATATGCCATAGTTAAGCATAGATCAATCAAACCCATTTTATCTTCTAGTCTATCAACTAATTCTACATCTTGGATATTATACTCAACAAACTTTTGATAATCATTTGTATAAAACTCTTTAAATGTGTCATAAGGATTATCTAATTTAGATTCACCTAATTCTACTTTTGCAATGTAATTAAGTTTATAAGACTCTTGTCTAACATAGGTAAACTTTTTATATAAATCAAAATAATCTAATACAGATATGCCTAACATATTCCAGTATTGTTGATTCTTTGTTCCTAATTGTACTCGTTCAGCGTTAACATAATTCCAAGGCGACATTTTATTAATTGTGTCATTATCAAATATTGTTCTCATTCTATTCATTAGATAAGGTATGTCAAAGAACTTAACATTCCAACCAGTGACAATATCAGGATGATTTTTACACCAGAACTTTAGAAACTCTAATAGTAAATGTTTTTCGTTTTCACATTTGACATAGGTTACATTTGATTTCTTTGTTAAGAAGTCACCGATACCCCAAGTTAAGATTTGTTTATTACTATGATTTTTGACCGTAATACAAATAATAGGCTCTCTTGCAGTATCAGGATCAGGAAAACCATGTTCACATTCACACTCTAAATCAAGCGTAAAGATTTTAATTTTATCTTTGTCCCACTGTATATCTTTAGGATATTCATTTGCGATATATTGATAATTATATCTTGTCATGCCATATACTTTAAACTCAGGCATAGACTTATATGTTTCAATAAATTGTTTTGCTTTTACTATACTACCAAACTTCTTATCTGTGACGTTTTTACCATCAAGTGTTTTAAATTCAGTATTGTTTTTTGTAGGTATGAATAGAGTAGGTTCATAATTAATTCTACTTAAATATGATTGTCCGTTTGCAACACCTCTAATTAAAAGTTTGCCTCTATATTCTATAACATTTGTGTAAAAATTCATTATCTATATTATACTTCACTTTTTCAAAAAAGTCAAATTGACTATGTTGGTATCTTAACCGTAAGTCCATCGTGTTTTTTTTCTAAAAATATTTGACAAGATAATCTACTATTATCTTTTGCCAAGGGTTCATAATCTAATAATTCTTGTTCGGCACTATTGTTTTTAATCTTGCCTGTCTTTTTAATCCAGTCATCTTCTACTATGACATGACAAGTGGCACACGAACAACAACCACTACAATCAGCATAGATTTCATCAATAGCTTCTGGCGCATAATCTCTTGCAGCCTCCATTAATGTTCTGCCTGGGTCTACCTCTACTTCAACTTTACGACCATCTTGTTGAATAAAATATACTTTTATTTTCTCCATATAAATGTTTTATCAAAAAAAGATATTGGGTTATCTATTTTATTTCGTTCTCTAAATTCTGCTATGCCTAATTTTACTACATTTAAGTGTGTATCGTGTCCTGCAAATAGACCACCTTTTTTAACTTTAGGATACCATGTTTCTAAACTATCTATAATCTCTTTATGATTTGTATAGTTATCTACAAACACAAAATCTAAACTTTCATTATCAAATTTTTTTGAAGCTTCTATATGGTCTTCTTCTATAATCTTTGCCTTATCTTTATGGCCTGAAAATTTTATAGAGTGATAAGCACTTAATTTAATACTCTCTATTTGTTTTTCATCATAGATAGCATCCACATTTTTCATATCATAATTTTCAATAAGATAATCTGTATATGGTTTGTATCTATCTATACCGTAAAGTAATTTTATATTAGGACAATTTTGAAGTAATGTACAAAAAGATTTAGCAAAGAATACACCAACTTCAACACCTACAAGGTCTTTGCCTTGAAGGTTTATACAATGTATAATACTTTGTATATCACATTGCTTGTTGTCAATGTAATCGTAGTATTGTGATTTAGGTTTGCCTAATTGTTCCATTACACTATCAATTTTGGTTTTGCCGATTTAATTGTGCTTGTGTTTTGTTCATAAGCCTCTTTAATCTTATCATCTGGATTAGTAATTGTAATTATATTTGCGAATTTAATTTTAATTACTTTGTCCTCAGTATAAGGTATGTACGGATGAAAACCAATAGTCGCCTGTCCTGTACCTTGTCTCATTGGTATTAGTACAAATGGTCGATCTATGTATTGATAGTCTATGTGATTTGTTTCTTCACCATCAACATCTTCGGCTGTTAGTTGTTTACCTATAAGGTCCTCACCTGTTGTCAGCCTATATAACTTAATCATAATATATCCTCACTAGTTAATTATTTAACGTCTTCTTTTTTTTCTTCTGTTTTTTTACCAATATTATATTTTGCTTGTAAGTTCCACTCTTTCTTATCTTTGAAAGCAATTATTTTTATCTGTGATAAAGGTGCTTTGTTTTCTAACTCATCTGGTCTTACTACTGATAGTAAACTCCAGTCTTGTAATAAAGCACTAATTGTATTTCTTCTCTGAATATCATTGATAGATAGAGTAGCAGTTTTACCATCTAAAGCAAACAACTCTTTAAAGTGTACAATATAATATTTACCTTGTTTATGTAAAATGTGGCAAGATTGAAATAGAGTTTTATCTTTTCTACTTGCAACACCAATACGAGATAAGGTCTCTCGTATCTTTAAAAAGTCATCTGGTTGTTTGAGTGTAACCTCTAACATACTTTCAGGTGACCAATTCAATTTTTCTTCACTCATGTTTCCCACCTACTGACACTTTTTTAATTATAGTGCCTTGTTGTTCTTTTGATAATATGTCTAAAGCTACTCTTGCTTTTTCGTTGCTATAGCCATAATATTTTTTGATAGCGTCAAATGCCTTTGATCTATTAGTGGTTGCCCACTTACTACCAAATCGTCTCATTCTTCTGATACTATTTATCAAAAAATGAAACTGTAATCTGTTGGATATATTTGCTCTTTGATTCATTTCATTAACAATAAAAATTAGGTCTTTGTGATAAGATAAACATCTATTGAGTACAAAGGCAGGGTATTTCTTTTCCCAAAATGGATCTTCTTTATTCTCCATTAAGGGCTCTTTAGTGTAGTTTATTGCATTAAGATATTTACCTAATGAATAAATTTCATTATATTTTTTTTTCATTTTTTTCGTTTATTGTGTCTACCCATATACCAATCACCAGGTTCATAATTGTATCTTTTACCATGATGACCACGAATATCTGCGTACCACATTCTCAATTTTACTATCATTCTAACAAACGGATTATGACTAATTATCATTTCTTAAATTCGCACCTTTGCATTACTTCAGTTAAACAAGCCACAATATTTATCTCATGGTCAGCCACAAAAGCGGATTTATATTGGTAATCAGCAATAATTAATACTGCTAGAGGTATTGTTTTAGGCACTAGTGATTTGTATAATGCCTCATATAGATTTGTAAATAGAGACGCAGGTTCTTTATCTAGGTTTTGTACGACCCATTGTCTCATTTTACCAAACTCTTTGTTCTTCAATAGATTAATTAACTCTTTTGTATGTATTTCAGAAAGAGATACTAGAATACCTGTATCTATCTTACCTCTTACTGAATACCTCTGTAATTCATTAATCGTTCTTCTAAAGTCTGGATAGTGTTTTTGAATTAACTCTGCTAATACTTTCTTATCATATTCTAAATGTTCTTCTTCTAATAGATAACAAAGTCTTTTTAAAAGCGCAGTAGCAGTTTTGACTTTTTGACCATTATGTATCTCAAAATCAATAACTGTAGTACGACTTTGTAAAGCAGGTAGTATTTTGTTTTTGTAATTACAAGTAAAAATAAATCTACAATTCTTGTAAAATGTTTCTATAAAGTTTCTTAACGCAGGCTGAACTGTTTCAGCATTCATGTAATCTGCCTCGTCAAGTATTACAACTTTATGATTTGAAGACTCTTCTAACGATACTGAAGACGCAAAGTTTTTAATTTGATTTCTTAACGTATCAATATATCGACCTTCATCTGACCCATTAATAACAATATAATCACAACCTATCTCTTCACACAAAGCCTTTGCAACAGTAGTCTTACCTGTGCCTGCTCTGCCTGATAGTAATAGATTAGGGATTTCTTTGTTATCTACAAATTTTTGAAATGTATTTTTAAGGTCTTCACTTAAAATACAATCTTGTATTTTTCTAGGTCTGTATTTCTCAACCCATAAAAAATCTGACATAATATATTCACCTCTCTTTTCATTATATAAATGTTGCCACTAATGTGACTCTTCTAGTGCCTGGTTCAGGAAGTATAGCAGTATGCCATCTTAATCCATCAAACACTACAGCCGTGTCTTCACATGGCTTAATAGTTTCACCTTTCTTAATATTCTTATCTGGATAAGATTTAAACGCAGGTAAAACTGGTTTATCCTTATCATATTTAGTAGTCGAAACTAAAGTATTACCTTTTTTAGTTTGATTGAAATAGACTAATAAAACTTTATGTTCTCTTTCTGGATGATCCACATGCCAATCTGTAATAGGTGAAACACCAGCCTGAGTCATGTTAACACATATTCTAATTGGTTGAACAAAGTCTACCTTCATCTTGTCGGTAATATCTTTCATCAACTCTAAACAAAGTTTAAATCCTTCTTCAGATAATATCTTACCTTCTCTATCTACAATCTCATTGCCTAGAAAAGGAAACTTTTCTGAAGTTGATACAGGAGAATAAAACCAAGGGAACTTATGATGTAAGACCCTAGACTTAATCTCGTTATAAGATTTAAATTCAGTTAAGTTATGAAGATACTGAACTTTAGTATCTTTCATATTAAAACTCCGAATCTGTCTCTAACGCAATCCAGTATTCTATACTTATTTTTTTGTTTATGAAATGAGCAATCTTTGCTTTTGATAATGCAACATCATAATCACCTGGTATTACTTTTAGATTTTCTGCTTTAATATATGCAGTAAATTCTAAATTAGTTTCACCTACAGGTAAAGAAGACTCAGGTGCATTACTATTCTTTTTATCTAATGCAACTATCTCAACTTTACCACCTTTACCTCTGATTGCAATATCAGGTAAAGATAATGTAGCAAACTGACCTTTAATCATATCAAAGTCTGATTGTTTCAGGTTAAAAGTAACCGTCTTATCAGGCATTGATATTTCTTTTGATGGTGCTACTAATGTTGATTTCTCAGCAAATGGATATCTAGTTTTTAAAGATGAAGACTCATCTGTAATTTTTAGATTTGCACTGCCGTTGAAATTTAATTTAGGTTTTAAGAATTTTTCGAATGATCGTAAGAACTCTGGTAAATCATAGATACCAAACTCTTGTTCGAACTCTTCTTCTATTTTTGCTTTTGCCATAATGTTTTTCATTGTTGACATTGTGGCAAGTGTTTTTCCTGGTTTAAACAGAATGTTCTGATTAATGTCGGAAAAGTTTCTCAATATAGAGATTGTACTTTCACTTAACTTCATATTATATTCTCCTCATAGTTAATAGATTTATTATATAGTAAAAAAGGCGAGATGTCAATAGTCTCGCCTTTCTATTTAATTGATTATTTAATATCAATTGTCTTCAGTTTTTTAGCATCCGGGATAATCTTCTCCATAGATACTTTTAATAGACCGTCTTTTAACTCAGCGCCTTTGACTTCAATATCGTCAGCGATTGTAAATGATCTCTTAAAGTATCTTTTTGAAATACCTTTATGGATCACTTCACCATCTTTAGTATCTTTTGACTTCTCATCTTGTTTTGATTCGATAGTCAACATACCGTTCTCACTAGTAATGTTAATATCTTTTTTATTGAAGCCTGCAAGAGCAACCTCAATATCAAATTTATTGTCACCTGTTTTTACTAGATTGTATGGTGGGTAGTTTATCGTAGGTACTTCGAACATAGATTCGAAATGATCGAACATATCGTCAAATCCTACTGATAACGGTCTTAATTGATTGAAAATAGATAGTGCTTTATTGGTCATAAAAACCTCCTTTTGTTAAGCAAAGTTTATTTTCGACAACCCTATAAGGCGTTGTCTATTATTA
>Ga0181403_1000005_pt1 | contig 55382 bp, 66 predicted proteins | sample 26SPOviralmetaG_FD_130132 | JGI IMG/M metagenome (GOLD analysis project Ga0181403, IMG submission 130132) | Marine viral communities from the oligotrophic San Pedro Time Series (SPOT) site, San Pedro Channel, CA, USA - 26 SPOT_SRF_2011-09-28 | ecosystem: Environmental > Aquatic > Marine > Strait...
CTGCCTTATCCATTATATCATTTCTTACAGCGATAAAGAAACATCTTTGTCTTCCTTGAGGTGTACCATAGTCAGCAGCATTTAATACTTTACCTACTGCTTCATATCCTAGTTTACCAAACTCATTTACTATTCTATTAAAGTATTCTTTCGCTTCTCCCATTGTAATACCAGCAACGTTTTCGCCAATTACTACTTTAGGCATTATCTCACCTGTAATTCTTGTAAACTCAAAAATAAGTCTTCTATATTTTCTACTTGTTTACCATCAGAATAAGTCTTGGTTTGATCCCAACCTTTTTCTCTTTTACCAGCGACACTAAACGCTGAACAAGGTGGCGAACCATCAAGTATATCTAACTCACCTTTTTGAATACCAGCGGCTTTTAAAAAGTCTTCACCTTTTAATTGTTTTATATCTTGTGGTAATATTGGTGTATTTGGATAATTTGATTTGTATGTTTCTTGTGCTGATTCGACAAACTCATTTACACATAATATCTTTCCACCCGCTAGTCTATAACCTGTAGAAGAACCTCCACCACCAGCAAATGTAGAGATGACAGTAAATAGTTCTTTATTTGAATTATCAATAACGTCTTTTAGAAAGTATGGTTTGTACATAATGTATATTATATTATCAGGTTTATCTAATAATGTCAACGCTGGCGTCAGTTTCAATAACTACTCTAGCGCCACAATTTAATAGTGGTTTTTCATTACCACCATATATTACTTTACTTGGTCCTCGTATTTCTACTTCGTGGCAATATGTATTTTTACTACCTTGTTTTATTGTAATAACTGGATCGTCTTTTCCGTGTTTTTTATTACTACGAATCACGTGTTGATTCACGTGTATAAAAGTTTTAGACTTTTTCAACAACTTTGGCATTTGGGTCTTTCTTCATTATATCCATCATCTTTTCAGCTTTATCAAACGCTCTCTTTAGTTTAAATTTAGATACTTTATCTGTAAAATTTAAACCCATAACGTGGTCATATTCGTGTTGAAAGATACGACTAAACATACCATCTAAATGACCTTCTTGTAATGCACCATTTTCATCTTCGTATTTTACAACTACTTTACGAGGTCTTGTAATTGATAAAAATACAAATGGAAAAGTTAAACAACCTTCTTTCATAACAGTAGTTTCTTCACTACTTGATATAATCATAGGATTAAAACACGCCATCTTTAAACCATTTTCTAATTGTAAATGATCGCCAAGAACAAACATATTAAATGGTAAACCTACTTGATTACAAGTCATACCGATACCACCATATTTTTTCATTGCATTAAACATAGATTCGGTTAGTTCTTTTCTATCTTTAAAACCTTCTTCTTTTAACATATCATCATTAAAAGGTGCGATTGCTGTTTGTACCCTTAGGTCCGATGGTGGTATCAATTTTAGTTCTTTCATATTAGCCTCACACAGTTAGGATTCATATTTTTTGTAAATAAATCAAATGCTATTGTTATTCTTTTTTTGTTTTTTTCTTGTACACTTGTGCCGTGTGGAATATTATTTTGAAATAAAGTTATTTTACCTACTTCATTTTTACTATAATATATTTCAGGTTCGCATATTTGATTAATAGGGTTTATATAATTTGTCGTGGTGTCATCACACTGTATACATAAGTGGCCACCTAAATAACAATCAGGATCAACAGTATGTATATGTGGTTTCATTTGATCGCCCTTTTTAAGTATATTCACCCAACATTGAGCATACAACTCTTTAGGTTGAGGATAATTAAACATCTCTAATATTTGATTATGAAAATTAACAATTTCATCTTTTAATATTTTTACGTTTTTATCTTTCCAACTTAAAACATTATAACTACCATATCTAGCCGTTGTAGTGTTTTCTTTTAATCCTGTATAACCAACAGTTACTTTGTTACTTGTTTTTGTTGGTGCTAATTTTAATATTTCTTTTTCTTTACTTAAAAGAAATTTTGAAAAATTTTTGTAGTTAATTTTTTTAATGTTTTTTTCAAACATAAAGTAATCCCAACTAGGAGCAAAGGGAGTGTTTTTGGGACGACTTACAAATCTTGTAACATTTATTTGAGCCTGTTTAGACATATTGTAACCTCGTAAAGTTGTGTTCTTTTTCAAACTTGATTATATTTGTAAATTTATCAAAAAGTATATCGCCTTTGTGTGATATAATAAAAATGTTTTCTTTTTCCATTTTTCTAACTATCTTAAAAAAGTCATCTGTACCTTGACCATCTAAACTACTATCAAAGATTTCATCAAGGACCATTAAGTTTGTATTGGCGCTGTTTTTCATTTTAGCAATAGATCGCCAAGTAAATACTAATGCTAAATCTATTCTCATCTTTTCACCTTCACTAAAACTATTATAATCAAATACATCTCTGTGGCGACTTTTAACAGTTTCATTAAACTCCTCATCTAAATGAAAGTTAACAAAAAAGTCCATAGATTGTAGATATTGATTTATAAGTGTATTCATAATTGGTAGATACTTTTTGATTATCTTTGCCTTAGCACCTTTGTCAGAAAGTATCTCTCTTATAACATCAATGTATTTCTTTTCTTCTACAATCTTATTTAGTTCTAGTTTTGTTTCTTCTAATTGTGTTTTTAGTTCTTGTAATTGACCTTCAACATCTTTACTATCTTCTTCTTTGCCTTCTAATAATAATATTTCATTATGTAAACTATCACTAAACTTTTTAATTTCATCTATTGAAGTATTGAGTTTTGACATTTCAATATTAATATCATACATCTTATTTGATATTTTATTAAAATCTGTAATTTTGTTTTCTACTTTTGATAGTTCTTTTACTAAATCTTTCATGCCATCATTTAAAGTTACAAGTTTTTTCTTTTCATAATCTATCTTTTCATCTTTAAATTCTAGTTGTATTTTTTGTGTACAAGTAGGACAGTTATCATTTTCTTCAAAAAATTTTAAACTCTTTTCGTGTGTATTTAAATTTTGTTCTATCTTTGTTTCTAACTTTTCTAATTGTTTTCTCTTACTCTCAATCTTATCTTTTTCTTTTATATCTTCTTCAAGTTGTTTATATTCCCCATCTAGCTTGGATATTTTCCTTAGATACTGTTCTTTTGCATCATCATTCTGTTGCAGTTTGTTTTTCTTAATATCAATATCACTAACGCTTCTATTTTTTAGTTCTTCAAAGTGTCTTGTTTCTAACTCGTATTTTGATTCGATTAAATCACATTGGTGTCTAGCTTCAACAATCTTTTTACTTAATTCTGTTTGTTGATTTCTTGTAAGTGAATCCATATGAGATAAAACTCTTATATCTAATATTTCTTCTACAACTTCTCGTCTATGCCTTGGTCGCATTTGCATAAATGGTTGATATGATGAAGAACCCAAAACAGCAATTTGTTTAAATGCTCTATGATTTAATCTTAATATTTGATCTTCTAAAACATTTTGATAATCTACACTTGAAGCATCTTGGTTAAGTAAAAGACCATCACTATAAATTTCAAATAGATTTGGTTTGATACCTCTTATTATTTTATACATTTTTGTACCAACTTGAAACTCTACCTCAACTAAAGCATCACCACCATTAATTGTATTGACAATCTGTTCTTTTTTAATATTTCTAAATGGTCTATTAAATAAAGCAAAACACAACGCATCTAACATTGTTGATTTACCAGAACCGTTGGCGCCAATCATCAAAGTTAATTGTGACTTTCTTAAATCTATTTCTACAAAGGTATTACCAGTGGAAAGAAAATTCTTCCACTTTATATTCTTAAATAAAATCATTTTTCAATTGCTTCAGTAAATAGTTCTTTTACGACTTTCTTTAATTTGTCTTTATCTAAATCTGTATCTATTTGTTCTACATAATTACCTAAAAATGTAAGTGTATCTTCACCTTCTTCTAGTATGTTTTCTTTTACAGAAGCTGTTATATCTGTATTTAAATCTTCTATAATATTTACTTCGTGTGTATCAACTGTATTATGTAGTCTATCAATTAGATTGTTAAACATTTCCTCATTTGTTTTGTTTGTAACAAATACTTTTACAAAGGTATTTTCAAATGCTGATAAATCTTTTTTTGTATAATCATTTTCTTTATCATTATAGATAAGTTTTTTATGAAGTCTAATTGGATTAGGTACTCTTGTTAGTTCTCTTGTATCTGTATCGAATATGTGAAAACCTTTTGGACATTTATAATCTGACCAAGTAATCTCATATTGAGAGCCACAATAATATATTTGACCATCATCTGATTTCTTATGAAAGTGACCAGAGATAACTTTTTCAAATCGTTTAAACATTGACTTATCTAAACCTTGATTATTAAAAGCACCATTGTGCATTTCAAAACCTTTTATCTCTAAATGACCCATCGCAACTTGGGCTTTAGTTGTGTCTATTTCTTTTATAGAGTGTTCGTAATTTTCATCACATATCCAAGGTATAAAAAGAATATCAAGTCCACCAAGATTTACAGTTTTTGCTTTATCGTATATCCAAGGTTCGTGTTTACCATCATACGTTGTACATAGTTCTGTAATGGCGTTTACTTCGTTTGTGTTCTTATAGTAAGTATCGTGGTTACCCAATATGATATGAGTATCTATACCTTCTTCCCATAACCTTTTCATAAACTTTTGTCTAAAGGTGTGTGCTGTTTTAAAGTTGATAAATTTTCTTCTATCAACCACATCACCTAAATGAACAAATGTTTTTATGTTATGTTCTTTTAGATAGGGAAAAAATACTTCATTATAGAAACGCATAAAGTAATCCAAAAATGCTGGACTATCGTTCCTTGCACCGAAGTGTGTGTCATTCAATAATGCTATTTTCATAATTAACCAAAGAAGTGTAGAGAAGTTTTATTTACCTTTTTTTTCTTTTTAACTTTAGTAACCTTTTTAACTGGTTCTTCCATTCTTACATTTTTTTGTAAAAATTCTCTAAACTGATTTTTAAATTCGCTATCATCACCTGGTTGAAGAGCTACATCATCATAGTTATTATCCATAATTAACTTATGTTTGATTGTAGTTTGTTTCTTTTCTTTTTGTATTCTTCTTACAAATGCGTAATAGATAATTTGTGTAAAGTAAGCAAAAGGATTACTTGATTTTGCTGGATTGAAGTTATCCAAATATTGTAAACAGTTTTCAATACCATCACTAATCATATCATCTCTAAATGTATAGTTGATAAAATTAGGTCTATAAGATAAGTGATTTGCAATCTTTAAAAAACAACTACCAATGTAATCAGTCACTGGTGGCTTTTCTCGTTTTTCTCTTTTCGCTTTATTTACTTCTTTTTTATAGGCCTTCATTGCCTCTAAAAATTCTTTGTTATTTACGTAATGTTCTTTTCTTGCTGCCATAATTATAATATACTATATTCCTTTCAAAAAGTCAATGTTTTAAGCCTAATTAATCCAAAATTAATTCTACTACTACAGCTTCTGCCTTACCATAGTTTTCATACTTTTCATTATAGTGTTTCCAGATTCTTTTTTCGAGTGTTTTTTGAGTGCCTTTAAATGGGTAGGTAAGTTCACAATATTTCTTCCAGTTATCAGTATTATAAGTCACTTTTATTATCCATTCACTTTTTTCCATATCTTTTCAAATCAGCGTTGACTTTTACAAAATTTAGTATATAATGAAGCGTGTTGAGCGTTAATAGAGGATACTATAAGCTAGTGTAGAGTCTTATTAGGAATAGTATAGTTCTCATCTTCTTCATCAAATATCTCGTTTATTTCAGCATTGGTTTCATCAGATAGCCGTGTTCTTTCATACTGGTTATCTTTTACAACCTTTTCTTCTTTATCGTAACTTTCTAATAAATGAAAATAACTAGTTTGCATAGAGCCGTTGGCGTTTGTAATAGTCATTATCTTATTTTTTGGAATAGTTATAATTGGATCACTTGTATATGGTGACCACTTAATTAAAGCCACATAATCTTTTATACCTTGTGGAGTAAGTTGTGGAACATACTTAACTTGTAATGGTTTTGATAAACGAATCAAGGGAGATTTATCTCCTAGTTGTTCTTTAGGAAATGAACAAACAATATCATCACCATTAATAAGTTTGATTATTTTTACTGGGTTAGCTTCTTTTGTCATTTGTTAACTCCACGTTATGAATTTCGTAATTAAAGTCTTCTTCATTGTATATATTTATTCTTTCTTTAAAGTGTTGTAATGTATAGTTCGTCTTATCTTTGTATGATATATCATCAGCAATATCATATAAAGTTGCAGATGAGTTGTTATCTTTTAACCTAAGGCCACGACCAATAGATTGTAAATTTCTAATACGAGATTTGCTAGGGCTAGCGAAAATAATGTTGTGAAGATTCCTAATATTAATGCCAGTGGAAAAGACACCATAACTAGCAATAATAATAGCATTATCGGATTTTTCTGTAATAGCTCTAATATCTTCTCTAACATCGGCTTCTACTCCTCCGTGTACATAAAACACTTTTCTATTCTGTGCTTTTTCTTCGATTAGTTCTTTAAGAATCTCACCGTGCTTTTCAACGTACTGAAATAAACATAAAGAATTGCCTTGTAATGAAAGACATAGATTCCTTATATATTTATTTCTTTTTTCGTTAGAAACCAAATAATCCATTTCTTCTTGGTACGATTTATCTTTTAAAAAATGTCGAGCAGTTTGATCGTGTTGTAACACTAAACACATAATTTTTAAATCAGCTAGTTGTTTCTTTTGTTGAAGTTCACTTGTAGATACCACTTTATTGACTGTACCAAACAAACCTTCTAATACTAACTTATGTGTTTTTGTGCCATCTAAAGTTCCTGTCAAACCTATTCTGTATTTACATTTTTCCAATTTAGTCAATAGTTTAGTTAATGAAACAGCTTTAAACAAGTGTGCCTCATCACCAATAATCATACCAAATTTTTCAAACCACTTTTTAGGCAAATTATAAACAGATTGCCAAGTGGATATTATAACTCTTTTGTTTGTTTCTTTTTCGTGGCCAGAATATATCTTATGTACGTTTCTTTCACTATTATAACCATAGTCCTTAAAGTCTTTAAATAGTTGTTCTACAAGCGATGTAGTGGGTACTATAATAAGGATTTTGTCTTGTTTAGTATCTTTCAATCGTAATAGGTTAAATATCAACATAAGATAGATTATAAGAGATTTACCAGATGCTGTAGGCGATATGAGTAAACATCTATCTTTTTGTACTGAATACTTAAAAGCTTCTCTTTGATAATCTCTTACTTCAAATGGTAACTTTAAAGCTTTAATTAGATTATCTAGTTTTGTATCATCAACGTTTGTATCTTTAATTTTAGTTCCGTCAACAACTTGTACTTTATTGTCTTCACACCATTTCTTAATATATGGATATAAACCAGCATAAATTTTACCACTGGCATAATTAAATAGTCTTATCTTTCCATCCCAAACTCTATTTCGATATTGAGGCATAAACTTAAAACCAGGTACTTCAAATGTAAAAAACTCTCCAAGTTCTCTACGAATATCAGCATCTGCTTCTATTTTAAGATAGACTTCGTTTACTTTATCTATAATTAAATATCTGGTAGTTGTCATTACGCAAATGGTTTTCCTAATATCCAACCGACTAAAACTTTTCTAACACCAGATGTTACTTCGTGTACTTTATGCCACATATGAGATGGGAAAACTATTATTGAACCTTGTTTTAGAAAATGTGATGTTGATATATTTTTTAGACTAATAGGGTGTGGGGAACATAATTCAAATAAACCGCCTTCATAATTATTATTTAAACAAATAGTAAAACTTAATTTTCTTATTAGTTTATTTTTATATGGTTTACGGTGACTATCTATATGCCAATCATAATAGTTATTTACACCATAAACTGTATATTGTAAAGGCTCAAACTCTCTTAACAGAAAGTTCCATTTTGTTTCTTCGTTTATTTTATTGACAACTTTTGTAATCTCACTTTCAATATCTTTATCTTGTATAAATGTGACTTGTGATTTACGATTGACTTGACTGCCATCTTGTATCTTTGCTTTTTCAAGTTTCTTTTTATAACCAATGTTTACAATATTATCACAAAAAGATTTTGAGAATGCTTGTTCTTTAATAAAATGTGTTGGGTCTAAAAACATTAAATGGCACCACTAGTAAACTTCCTCCAGTCAATAGCATTTTTGATTTGAAAACCACGATTTGATATTTGTTTAATTGTTCTATCTAAAAAATCTACGACTGTTTGTATGTAATCTACTTTTTGTTTATATTTGGCAAGTTCAGGATCAGAATCTAAATACTTGTCAACATCAGTTTTTAACAACTTAAAGCTAAATGGTTTTTCAGCATATACTTGTGCTGATGCTTTACCAGTATAGTATTCCCATTTTTCTTTTCTTTGTGTGTAATATTCTATTTGGGCTTTACTTAATAACAACTTAAACTTTGTTAAGTGTTTTAAATATTGATTGTGTAATTGAGGTGTTTTTAATGATTCTAAATCTAGTTCAGTATCATTTATTTTAAGGTCTTTGTCAGCCTGTGTTTGCAATTCTTCTAATGTCATAATAACTCCATTGTATATAGTATATCACAAAAACTTTAAAAAGTAAAGTCTATGATGTGGTTACACTTGTTGTTGACGACCCTGTTGAAGCAAAATCGTATATCTCATATTCAAATGATACTGTCGCTGTTAGATAATCTACGTCAGCGGCTTGTTGATTGTATGATAAACCTGTTAAACCTGTTGGGAACATATTTCTAAATCTAACTTCTAATGCAGAATTGTTTTTACTAGTCAATATAGTTAGAGTTGCATCTGAAAATATACCACCCGTATTCGCAGCACCATATTTTACTTTACCTATTTCATTACTAATAGATTGACTCTTTGCTGGAAATCTATCATTACCAGATGAAACTAAATCTCTAAATTCATTATGATCTCTAGGAAAACCTAGACCAACTAACCAACCGTGTATTTCTTGGAAGTTTTCTAAATTCTCATCAACTAAAAATGTCATAGATAGTGGTTCATATGTCAACTTCTCACCAGGTATTGGTATATCTTTTAATGGTGTTGGTTGTGTCATAGTACCACCTAATGTAATACCAGGTATATTTACAGCAGTACAAAAATATTCTACTTTTGGTAGTTTGATAATACTAAACTTAAACTGCGTTGGTGACGCATAATCTAATTTAGTAGGTTGACGTTGTAACGTTGTTGTAGTTGTCATATTACTATTTATTAGTGTTCTTATCCACTTCTTCCCACTCTTTTTCTGTGGCAAGTTGTTCTAATTCTTTTTCTTTTTGAGTTAAGACTTTTCTTTGTAACTGTACGTCTTTCATTCTTTCTTCAATAAACTCTAATCTATTTTTCTTATCAGGAAACGTAAACCAGGCAATCACAAATACTGCACCTGCCACAGTTACTAACCAAAATGCGTTTTTTAATGATTTCATTATGATTTTATTCCTTCTTTTTGTCTTCATAGTTATATTTATTAATACCTGATTTGAATAATGTGGTTCATTCTCCAATTTTTAGTGTACTTATTGTGATTATCAATATATGATGAATGATATACACTTCCAGGAAAAATTACTAATCTATTTGGTTTAGCAGGTATTAAAGTTTTACTAAATGCTGACATATCTCTTAATTTGTAATTATCATGCTGACCTTTACCAATATTATTATAATCTGATTCAGATAAATCATTGTATATTACAGTACCTCCACTTGACACTTTATCCATATAAACTATACAATTATATGCCCAATCTTTGTGTGGAGCAAATTGCATCTTATTAGATACTCCTTTTTTAATATTTTTGTAAAAATTAAATTCTAATAAATCAGTTGAAATTTCAATAATCTTGTCGTAATTAAAGAAACGTTTAAGTAGATAACTATAAACCTTTTCATACCTTAAAATTATATTTTTTCTGTCAAAATATGGAACATGCAATACGGGGCGACAATCGTAATATTCTTTAAAATTTTTAGTACCTTTAGCAAACTGCCATCTAGGTAAAGGAATAGTTTTTAATATTTTATAAAGTTCTTCGTAGTTTTTATAAAAATTGTCAATAACTAATACATTGTTTTCAAAACTAACAACTTTATATTTTCCTATAGTAATTAAATCTTCAGGTATATATGATATATTCATTTAATAGTATTTAGTATAAACAAAAAAGGCGACCATAAAGATCGCCTTTTTTTGATTTGGTATAAACCCAATATTACATTAAGTTTGCAACTTTAACTCTTCTGTAGTATCTGTTTGAGTTTGCTGAACCAGCATCGTTTACCGCTGTAGCAGCACCAGACTGAGCGCCTGTTTCTGCAAATGGGTTTGCAACTAGACCGTATCTAGTTTTGAAACCAATTTTCGGTTGGAACGTGTCTTGGCCTACTGCTCTTACCATTTGTAGTGGTACATATGGACAATAGAACATACCAGCATCGTAAGGTGAAGTACCTTTATAACCAACTACAAAGTATTGTGCAGCTGAGTTATTTGCTGAGTATGGGTCGATGTACACTTTAAATCTACCGTTTAATACACCAGCAAAAGTATTACCAGTATCGTCAACATTTAGATTATTGTTAAGTGCAGGAGCGTAATCTAATACACCCGCCATTTGTAGAGCTGAAGCAACATCAGAAGAAGTAATAAGGATATTTCCTTTTCCTCTTCTTGTTCTTTGAGCGATAGCATTAGCTTCTCTTTCCACTTGGAACATTAAGCCTTTGAATCTCTCAACAGACCATCTACCATTTGAGTCAGTATCTAAATCGAAGATACCTTCAGTAGTTGTGTTGATTGTACCTGTGTTTGCAGATGCACCTTTTTCAGCGTTGATGTAGATAGTTCTTACAACTTCTCTGTTGATTTCCGCAAGGATCTCAGCAGATAAAATGTTTGCAAGTTCTGTCTCAGCATCTAAACCGTGGATTGCTTTTAAGTCTTGAGCAAGTTCCATAGTGTATTCTGCTTTTAGAGCTCTTGATCTAGCAGTTACTGTAGATTTCTCAATTGAGAAAGCCATTTCAGCAAATGCGTTTGAACCAGCATCTCCTAAAGCCTCAGCAGTTGCAGTAGTCATACCTTCAAATTTGTTGTATGCTCCAACTGGAGAGTCGTTTAAGATTGATGGGTTAGAACCAGCTTGTGCAGCATCTGGAGTTTGACCCGCAGTTGAATCACCAGCAGCGTTTCTGCTTGAAAATTCAGTATCTGCTTCGTCAAACATAGCTTCTGCGCCAGTTTGTGAAGTGTATCTGCTTCTCATTGCGAAGATAAGTCCAGTTGGACCAGTCATTGGTTGTACACCAGCGATATCGTAAGCGATAAGATTAGGCATTGCTCTTCTTACTAGTGAGATCAAAATTGGATCCCAGTTAGCAATTGAAGAACCTGTTGCGTTAGCAGGAGCCGCTTCGTTTAAGAAAGCAGCGTCTTCTTTTTGTGCTCTTTCTTGGTTTTCCAAGATAGTAGCTGTAACGGCACGTCTGTAAGAATCCGTGATTTTTGGTAAATCAGAATGCTCTAGGACTGGCTGCCATTTTTTTTCGTAAGTTTCAGATAAGTACATTATACTTTTCTCCCTCTATATTTACTTGACAATTTTAATGTCTTTTGTTTTACTTATAGCGGCGGTATAAGCAGCCATACTATTCGATAAATCTGCCGGATCAACTTGTTCGTCAGACCCACCTGCTACCGCTACATCATCTATATCAGTTGAAGATTCTTTCTTCGCACCAAAGTAACTCTCTTTAATAGTTGCTACTTTAGTAGTAAAATCTTCCTCGTTTGAAAACTCAACTTCTTCAGCAAGTTTGTTAAACTTCTCTTTAGCAGTGTCAGCTAAATCTTTAGACGCTTCATCAATGATGTCTTGTCTTTTTAGACTGCCAATTGCTTTGTTCTGTTCAACATTCTTTTCGATTTGTTCGTTAAGTTTTTTCTCAAGGTCTTCGATTTTAGAAGCTTGATCTTCGAGCACATCATATTTTTCATCTGGAACATCAATGTAATGGTCTTCAAATAACTTTTTAAGACCACTGATGAAGTCCTCAGCGATTTCACCTTTGATACCACGTTCAATCGCTAGTTTGTTTTCTTGCATCCATTCTTCTACAACGTAGTTTAGATACGAGTCAACTTTTTCTACTAACTCTGATTTCGTAGTTTCAACTTCTTCTTTTAATTTCTCCTCATAAGAAGCGTGCATTTTCTTTTTAGCATCTGTTAATTTTGATTTAACTGCTGCTTCAAAGATAGTTGCTGCTTTTGATTTGAAATCTTCAGATAAGTCTTCATCTTTAGTTAAAGCTTCAACGTCTGCAGATACGTCAATTAAATCTTCTTCAGATTCTTCTTTCATATCTTTTTTCTTTTCGTCTTCGTGTGACATCTCTTTTTTATCTTGCGATTTTTTAAGAGCGTCTAGCGCTGCTTTTGGCATTTCGCCTTCTTTAACTTCCGATTTCTTCTCATCTGCCTCAGTTTCGTCTTCCTCTTTAAGTTTTGGCATTGCGTCAGCAGTACCTTGACTTGATTGTTGAGGATCTCCAGAAACTTGATTTACTTTTTTTGTGGCGTCAGGATTGCTATCCGTAGGTTTAACTACAGCTGCGCCTAAATCTTCTGCATCATTTTTCAGATGAGTAGGTTCAGCCGCGACAGCATTCTTTTTTGGAGCATCAGCTTGAGGATTAACTGCTTCGTTAACTTCCTTTTCTGCTTGTGCTTCTACCGCCTCAATTATTTTATCTGTTTCGGCCATTAGAAATCTCCTTTTGATTTTATAAACGTTTATAAATTTCCTTTGTATGGATATTTATAAGATTACAGTTTTGTAAGAAACGATTTAAACACTTCTAGTTTTTTTTCTTCTAAAACTGTTCTTTTCGCCTCTTGGATTTGTTGTTTCCAAGATTCAATATCAACTTGTTTAAGAACACCATTGTCCCAAACCCACTCTCTACTCTCCATAATACCTTCAACAAAGGCGTCAGGAGCAGATGGATCTGCGACTATATCCGCTGCTGTAGCAAGATAAAAGTCATCTTTTACAAAGTTAATTCCGTTTCTATTCATAATTGAACCCATACCACGACTTGAAACACCCAATTGAGCGCCCTCATCTATAAGACCTTTTACGATCTTACCATATGGAGTATCCATTATTTTCGCTTCACCAATAAAATTATCGCCTTCAGGTGTCAATTTTTTTACCATATGACATACTCTCTCAAGGTTAACAGTTGGTCCGTCAGGATGCCCTAACTCACCAAAAGCTCTATTTTTATTGATAAATTCTTTTGTATATCTGTTCACTTCTCTAACTAGGATTTCTCTAGGATAGACTCTTCCATTTCTATTTTTGATATTTGATTGTAAGAATACACCTTTGATTTTGTATTCTTTTTTGCCGTTCTTTTCTTCTACAAGATATTCGGCTGATGCGACTTCTTCTGATATTAGTTTCATATTGCTCTCTCTTTGTCTAATATTTATAAACTTTTTTACCTAAACTCTATAATAAGCGTATAATTATCGCCAGTTACAAAATTTTTAGTAGATAGTAAAACATCGCCTGTTGGCGTTGTAGCGTTGTTAGTTATTTCGTTTCCAGCAGTTCTCAAATCAAAATAACCATTACCAGATAAGAACATAGCCGTAGCATTTGTAGCGCCATCCCATATGATTTCTACACCCGCTTTGTTATTATTAGTATTCACAGAATACCAAATCTTACTAATCTTTCTATTACCGTCTTCAGTCATAAAAGTTAATTCAGAAGCGTCAACTTTTTTTACTAAAGTTTCGCCTGTACCATCAGAAAAGTTTGTTAATTTAGTTACAAACTTTACACCTGAAGTGTCAGCAATTGTTTGTGATGTTACTGTATCAGCCATTAGTTATATCCCGTTTCTTTATGTGCCTCTATAACAACATTATACTTTGTTACATTAGAGTCACTTGATAGTATTATATCTCCTATCGTGTCTTTTATCTTTTCTTCAGTAGGTTTCAAACCGTAATTACCACGACCTGATAACACTACTTTTTTTTCTGTGTCATTCTTAAAAAACACAGTTACGTTTCCAGTTCCTCGTATCTCATAAACGATATTCGCTATAGATACTTTTGGTTCACTAGAAGCGTTGTTTGAATTTACAACATCAACTAAAGTTTGTTCTTCTTCATTTCCGATACCATTTGAATTAACAATGATATGAAAATTATTGTCCACCAACTTTGTAGTTGATATTGTCATAATTAACTTCTCGGTGATCCAACTGCACTAGCTTTTGAAGTTGGACAAGTAATTTTTTCAGCAGGGTGTTTTTCAATGATAACTGTATCACCATCTTCTAAATACACTTGACCAATTACTGTACTACCATTTGATTCTTCAAGTACAGCAGTTGTGTCAGCAGTTGCAGTAATTCTAACATACTGTGCTCTACTGAAATCATTATCAGATGCATTTGTGACAACACTACCCTTAACTATGAATGTTTGTGCCATTTTATTTTTCTCCTAATTGTTCTAAAACTTCTTTGTCAATATATTCATAAAATTTTTCTATATTGATACCGTGAAACTCAGATACTTTTGCTACGGCACCATCAAACTTTTCTATAATATTACCAGTTTCTTTTTCAATGAGTTTAAATACATCTACCATTGCCTCTTTCATAAGAGGTGGTAACTCATTAAAACTTTTTGAGTCAATCAAACGATTTTCTTTTATGACTCTACTAACCAGCATTATCTACATCTATCCCAACAGGTGATGGTTGAGATAAATCTAAATCTGCTTGTCCATCGCCGGCATTAGTTGTAGGTGATACAGAACCATCTTGGTTAAATGTTCCTGGATCAGCGATCACTGGTTTAGGGTCACTATGTGGTTGTTCCACGCTTCCATTAAACATATTACCAGCAACTTCTTGTCTGTGTGCGTCAAGTGAATTTCCTACTTTTACTCTTAACGCATCTTTGAATGCGTCACCAGCACTAGCGTTATCACCATCTGCGATTTTATCTATAAAATTTTTTACTTCTTCACTCATTTTTTACTCCTATACTATTGTGTCGTCACTATTGTTTGTAACTTGAGCCATTGGGTCCTGAATAATACCATCTTTAATTTCTTTCTTAATTTGTTTATCCATTTCCTCAATCTCTCTTGTGTTTTGTTTTAATACGTGTTTTCTAACGTAATCAACTGAAAAGAATTTACCAATGTATTCTCTCATTTCATTTGCCAATGCTATTCTTTCTCTTAACAATTCTGTTTGTTTAAGTTCAGCAAAGTGTCCATCTTGTAAGAAGTCATATTGTAAACTATCTCTTACATTAATCCAATCTGTTTCAGCAATAATACCTTTTAACACTAATTGTGTTCTCAAAATATCATTGAAAAGTTCAGTAAATTTCTTTCTTAATCTTTGAACAAATTTAGTAAACTTTAATTCATCTCTTGTTATTTCAGATGCTCTTCCTAAACTAAAACCTGAAGAAGCTTCTAATCTACTTGTTGGAACATTTAGAGAACGATATAGTTTTGCTCTAAAATATTCTATATCTGTAATCTCGCCAAGATTTTGTCCGCCAGGTAATGTAGAAATATCTGTACCTCTACCACCTTCTCTACTTGGTAACCAAAAGTCTTCTAACATTGACATATAGTTTCTATCATCTCTAACTTCACCTGTAGAAGCATCATAGACAAGTTTATTTCTATATCTTGCCATTACATCTCTTAAATATTGTTCTGCTTTTACTTTTGGTAAGTTACCAACATCAATCTTAAATATTCTTCTTTCTGGCGCTCTAGCAATTCTATAAATGACTGCTGCGTCTTCAATCATTCTTAATTGATTAACAGGTTTGATCGCCTTATGTAAATAAGACAATACCATATTTTTATTCTGATCAATTAATCCAGATGGACAGAACGCAATTGTATCTGGTGCTATTTTAATACCAGATTGTCCAGTTGTACCTGATAGTCCTCTTTCATTATATAAAAAGTATTCAATATATTCATCAACTACAGCCAAACTGTTTAGTGATGATGGCATTGGAGTGTCAGGTCTTTTCTTTCTAACTTCTCTAATCTTTTTGATCTTTCTTGGATCAATATATTTTAATTCTGTGATACCTTTTTTAGGACTTTCTCTATCAATAATCTTTTGAAAAAAGATTCTTCCATCTACATACCATCTTCTAAAAAGGTCGTGTCCTTTTGTATTGAAGTTCATTAATTTTAAAACTTCAATAAATTCATCTTCTATTTTTCTTCTTACTTCTTTGCCGTAAGGTAAATCTGTTAAATTAATTCTTACTGCGTCTTTTAGTTCATTTGCGACAATTGCTTCATTGACAATATCTTCGATTGCCATATCGCATTCAGGGTGTAAAGCTATTTCTCTATATCTACGAATTAGGTCTTGCTCTGTTTTAGCATTACCTTCCATATCCAAGTATGAACCAAAGTGACCTCCAGCATTAACCGTTTGTGTACCGTCTTCTGCTTGTGCTGTTGTGAAAGCCTGTTTTGGATCAGCTTGTTTTTTTAATCGTGTTACTGAAAAGCCGAATAATTCTGCCATAATATCTCCTTGTACTATTACTTATAAGGGATTAAAAAGAGGGGCTCGAAAGCCCCTCTGTATTAATATTAAGTTGTAGTATTTGTATCAAAAAATTGGTAAGCAAACTCAACTGTAAAAGTTTCAACTTCAGTCTTTTCATCAAAGTCTAAAGCGATTTCACTAATACTAACTGGGTATGCACCTCTTAAAGTATAAGACTTAATCGTATTACCGTTTCTATCTAAATGATCTACAAACGCATCAACTTGATAGTCAACTGGATTTGTTAATCCTTCGTTGTCACTCATATTGTTGATACCATTCTGCCATCTTTCGAAAGCATTTCTCAATTTAAAGCTTGTGTCATTTAATACAGTGATAGTCCAGTTAGGGATTTCTCTATCTCCTGCGATCTTAACAGCTCTTCCTCTGAAGTTGACATTTATATTTGTCACCGTCATTGCGGGAATTGCTGCACCACGACATAAAAACGCTAAGTCTTCTATTTCGCCACCAACTTGTGCGTAACCAGGGAAAGGCATTGTTACCTTAAACTGATTGGCTCTAGCGCCACCGCCAGCAAGTTTAGCTTTGAAGTCCGATATGTTTGCCATTTTCTATTCTCCTCTACTATTATCCGCCAGCGACTTCTTCAAAAGCCACGCCAGTTCTGGTTGCAACAAACGATAGTGTGATAAAGTTGATACTTCTAGCAGGTTTCACAAAGATTTCTGCTACAAATTCATTTCTATCAATTACATCGCCTGTATTGTTAGTTTCATCACATACTACTAAAAAGTCTGTGATACCTCGTCTACCTTGTACTTCTCTTAGGAAAGGTTCTACAATGTTTCTAAAGTTAGCTCTTGTAAATTCATCATTGAACTCAAAAAGTTGAAATTTAGAAGCAGTTGAAATCGCCTTCTCTAAAGTGATAAACAATCTTCTTACGTTGATTCTATCAAAAGCACTTGGTGAAGACAATCCAGTTTTGTCACCAAAAAGAATTGTACCTTGACCTGGGAAAGTTGCCACAGGATTAACTCTTGCAGGGTATAATTGATCTCTTTGTGCCTTAGTTGGATTGTACGCTAATTTAACTGCGCCTCTAACGATACCTCTGTTAAAGCCTGCTGGTGAAAACCAACTATCTGCAATTAAATCAGTTCTTGCTGCTAGACCCGCAGTGTCACCATTTAATGGAACAAATCTGTATACGTCAGAATATCTATCGTAACAATATTTGTAACCACTATCAAATACAACATAACTAGATGATCTAATGTTATCAAAGAAACCGATAACGTTAGTTGTTTGTGTATTTGAGTTAGTAACATTAACTACATCTGATCTTTGTGGTGAACAAAATACAACAGCGTCTTTTCTATTCTCTGCAATAGTGATTAGATTGTCAACGTGTGTTGTACTTCCACTTGGACCAGCGATGATTAATCCTACATCAACAGTTTCGGCATCTTGGAACTTCTCGTAAGCAGTTTTCAATTGTCCGTCTGTTACTGTAGTACCATCAGAACCACCAGATAATGATTCTAAAGTTGGTGTATTAACTGCTGTGAAAGTAGTTCCACTTGCAGCATTACCCCAATTAGAACCAGCAGTATTGTGGTCCATCCAGTAAATAAACTGTGACTTATTCTTAATCACAGTTGGATAGTAGTTAGTGTCTCCTTGTGGAGATTTTGCGTCACTCGCTTTTGATAAATTAGAAAATGATTCTATTACTTCGCCTGGAGTACCAGTGATACCACCATCTTCGTCAACTACGACTACGTGGATTTCATCGCCTGAACCTGATCTTGCAGATGCATATGCTGATGTTCCTGGAGCGCCGTCAACTGAATCGTAATATCTCCATCTTCTTTTTATTTTTGCATTATCGGCAACAACTCTTTTTAATCCGCCAGCACCTCTAGGGTGTTGAACAAAATTAATTACTTCACGAGCTCCTAATGATGTAACTCTGTAAAAGTCACCATCATCAAAGTCGTCAGTTGATGCAGTTGATGAAAACTGAATAATATCGCCTACATTAAATACTGCATTGTTATCAACAGCAACAGAAGTATCTCCTACTACGTTTGTTGTTGAAGTTGATGCAACTAATGACGCTGATATTTCTTCGTAAGCTGTAGCCGTTGGGCAAGTAGCAACTAATAAGTTGTTACCGTGTACTCCTGCTGTTCTTGCAGCAAAAGTTCCTACTACACCTTGTCCGCTTTCATAGTTATTTTCGTAATCATCTATGTTTTTTACTAACACGCTTGATCCTGCGCTGTTAGCATTTGTCAAAGATGCTTGGGTAGCTCGTACTACTCTTAATGCATTAGAGTATGCTAAGAAGTTAGCAGCGCTGAAAAAATGCTCAAAGTTATTTGAGTCAGGTTTTCCAAACGTATCTACTAATTCTTGTTCACTAGAAATTGCTACGATTTCGTCAACTGGTCCCTTTGCGAATTGTCCCGCAAAAGCTCCGATTGATGTTGATACCGCAGGAATAATTCTACTTAAATCTTTTTCCTGTACGAGAACACCTGGTGATACTTGAAATGCCATAGGTTTATTCTCCTCTATAATTAGCTAATTAACATTTTAATTTTTCAAAATCCATAAGTTTTCTTATGACCATAGTCAAACTTTTCAGTTATTGATATTTATAATAACCTAAAATTGTAGTTTATTGACCTTTTCTAACCGCAGGAAACCAACGAGTGCCATACTCATCTACAGTTTCTTCATTCATAGGGTCACTATTGATACCATCATCTACAAACCCAAAGGGTGCCATATCCTGTTCGATTAGATTTTGTTGTTCCATATACATCTGATTTCTTATATTTGAGTCAGATAATTCTTTGAAGTAGGGTTGATTTGAGAGCCATCCAAATATGACTAAACACATAACCAAGTCATCATTTGTACCTTCTTCAGCCATCCAACTGTTCCCTCTACGTGAAAAAGTTGATATTTCTTCAATTATACTAAAGTCATTGACTTTTAGTTTATCACCCTCCATAAGCGTCTTAAAATTCGCACAACCCACCTTTTTTATTTGTTTTGTCATACGTACACCAAGTGAGGTACCTCTACCAGAGAACATCGCTCCAAGTATTTGACCCGCTCGACCTCTTTGAGTTGTCATTAAGATATTTGGATATTCTAATTCAAAATGCATCGCTTCAGCGATTGATTGTCCTAAGTCATTTACTTCTGTTAAGATGTGCGCTTCATTGTAAGCCTTACAAGTTTGTGTAATGATGTTTGGAAAGACAAATGGTTTGACTTCATTGTTCTTATATGTACATACAACTTCATACGGAACTTTTCGACTTTCATCTTTTGTAACATCTATAATTGTAAATGCTGAATAGTCTTTGTTTGTACCTCTTGCCACGTCAACACAACAAACATACATATTGCCTTTTATAGGTTTCGTAAACATCTTTAATCCGTTTTTAGATTGTAATGGATCAGCATATGGTGTGTTTTTAATTTTTGCTGGTGAGATAAGAGTATCTACTGAACCTAAAAACTCACACTCAAACTCTTGTTGGAATTGTTCTTCACTTGTATTACGAATAGTCATCTCTTTCCATTTTTCATCTCTACCTGGAACTTCTGACCAATGAACTTCTATAGGTACATAATCATTTCTTTTATTGATCGCATCAATCCATAATTTGTAATATTGATTCATACCGTGTGGTGTTGATACTATAATCATCTTTGTTCTTTTACCAGATGAGATCGTAGGATAAACTGAACTAAAAAACATCTCTGCGATATTTGCTGGTACGAAAGCAAACTCATCTAGGAAAATTATATTAAATGAACCACCTCGAATAGCAGAACTTGAAGTTGCAGCTGCTACAATCGTTGATTTGTTTTCTAACTCAATGTTACCTTTGTTCCAATTAATGATACCTTGTTGCATCCACTTTGGTAAATTTTCATATGCAAGTTGAAGTCTTCCTAATATATCTCTCGCAGTAGAACTTTTGTTCGCCAGTATAGCGATGTTTGAATTTGGATTGAATAAAGCGTAATGTAAAAGATAAGAAATTGTTGTTGTTGATTTACCTGATTGTCTAGGTAGTTTACAAATGGTAAATCTATTATCGTGTATTGTTTGTACGATATTTTTTTGAAAGTCATACATATTAAAAGGAACCAAACCTTCATCAAGTGATACAATTCGTACATAGTTTGTCATAAAGTAAATTGGATCATTCGCACACTTTTGATATTCTTTTATTTGTTCTTCAGTAAACTCAACAGGTGTGTTTACTTTTTTTAGGTTAGGATTTCCTAAGTATGCTTCATTACTCATTTACAATTGCCTCTATATGTGTATACCCAAGTCTTTTTGCTTGTGTAACTCTTTGATTACCTTTCTCTACACTATATAGTTTTTCTTTATAGTGTTTACCGCCGGCACCATATCGTTGTGTAGGATTAATCTTATGTTTAAATACTTCAATTGGGTTATTCATCATATCTTTTATATCTTCTACACCATCAGTTAATTTAGGATTATAATTTTCGTAATAAAGATTATAAGTTAAATCACTTATCTTTAGTGTCGTCTTTTTTGGGTGTGATGTCTTTGACTTTAGTATCTTCATCTTTCTTCAACATCTTTTGTAACTCTGCTGTAGAGCCAACAAAAAGAGCATTCTTTATATTTTGATTTGCTGTTTTAGGAACTTCTTTTAAGTCTTTAAGTTTTTTTTGTAAGTCTTGTAACTTGTCAACAGTTTGTCCAACTTGTCCTATCAATTGACCAGCAACTTCGTAAGCTCTAGGGTGTTGTCCTTCTCTCGCAATATCCAGTATACCTTCAATCGCTTCTTGGCCTCGTTCAATTAGATTGTAGTAATTTTCTCTGCTGTATTTGTAGTCGTTATCTACATCAGCCTTCTCGTTATCTTCTCTACGTGGAACTGCTGGTTTAAAGTCTTGTTTAACTAATTCTTTTTTAGGTTCAGGTTCATTAATACCTAATATTTCATTTACCTTATCTTCTAATTTTGACATAATATAATACTATTTATTCGTCACTATCAGTTGTTGTGACGTACTTCTTTCCATCTGTATGTGATGTAATTGTTGTAGTAAAACCAAAATCATCATCAGCGTCTGCGCTTGTTGGATTAGGAACTACTATAATTCTTTCTTCTCTCGCTTTGTTTGTTGTATCTGTGTCTGAATATAAATCAGTTTGTACTTCTTTAATAACCTTAGAAGTATTTGCTGGACCAAATAGATAAGTCTTCGCAGTAAAACCTAAAGTATAAACTACGGCTCTTCTTTGTGAAAAATCACCACTATAACTATCTTCATATTGAACACTATTTAAAACTATTGGTACATCTCTTTTTATATTTAATTCAGGTATGGCATTTACAGTCACTGTATAATCAGGTTGAAAGAACGGTAATATTTGTTCTATAATTTGTAGTCCACCCTCTGCTGTTGCTGTAAACGAATATAGATTGTAAGATATATTATAAGGGACTGGTGTGTAATTATAATTTAATACTTTTCCGTCTGCACCTGTTTTAACAGTTTTGTATTTTTGTATTCTTGTTAATTTACGAGTACCATCATATGTAATACCTGTAATCTCAAAACCCATACGAGGTAAAGTAATAGAAAATTCTCTTTCATCTAAAGAGGGTTGTTGATCTAATCTAGTTAAAAATTTTTCTTTTGGAGCATATGCTAATGGAACTCTAATTGTTTGTACAACATTATCACTAGAGTCTTTTCTTTTAATTTGTATGTTGTTAAAGATTTGACCAAATGCGATGGTCATTCTTCTCATACTTTCGTTATAAAAATATCTTCCAAACATCTAAAAATCTATATCTCCAAATGGGTTACGTTCTGTGAAATCTATTATATCGTCTGCAGTTGACGCTGTATCAAAACCTGCTTCTGTATCTAAATCTAAATTATCAGCATATAATGATTGTGTTTGAATATTATAAGTTTCTAATAACATATAATTACTTTCACCATCTGCTGCATCGTTCTCTAATAATAAAGCGCCGTCTTCGTTTTCTAAACTAACTTGATGTGCTAATTGGTCTAATGTATATGTATCTTCTGCCGCATCAATATCAGTAACACCTGTATCTAATCTTTCTGATGAGTATTCCCAACGAGTACAAACTAATTTGTAAACTGGTAAATTACTTAATTGAAAAAATGGCTCTTGATCTTGTACAAATTTAATCTCAAAAAAACTATTCATTAAAGGCATATAAAGTATATCGCCTTCATTAGGTCTTCCTTCTTTTATTAAAGTAGTATTACTATCTACAACTTCATCAAATCTTCTTTTAGCAACCATAAAGGTTGTATCTTCTCTAATTTCTAAACCAAATTTGTTTATAATTTCTTGTTCACCAGCAAAACCTTCTGTGGTTTCCATATACATTTCAACCATATGTGCTGTACTAAATTTAGATAAAGAATCTTCACCTAATATAATATCTCTATTGATTAATGTTCTTGGAAGATAGTAAATATCTTGTCCGTAGATTTTCAAACCCTCTATGATTATATCTTCATAAAGTCTTTGTTCTTCGGAACTTCCTATGCCTTTACCTTGTTGAAAATAGTGGTTGACGGCCATAGCATTATCCTATCATCATTGCTGGATTTAATTCGTAACTTGATCTAATTTCTTGTTCTAGTTTTTCTATATCAGATAAAGCTTCTGAATATATTTGTTGACCATTTAATGATACGCCACCAATCATAGCGACCCCATTGAATTTAGATAAATTTGCGCCCCATTGTTTTTTAAATAATGAAGTCACATATCTTTTTAAGTATATGTCGTTATATACGTCTGTGTAAGTATCAGGATCTAATTTTCTATAACACTCTATAACAAGATACTCACCAACAGCTAAATCATTTTTCCAATCTTGGTCTATGTAAAGTCTATTATCGTGTTGATTAAATCTTAATGGTTTTTCACCAACTAGAACGTGGTCTAAAAAATCTAAATGTCTTAATACAACATCATAGTTAATAATTGATGTTGAAGAAAAATCATATAGGTCATTTAATCTTAATTGGTATCTTACATCAAATAAGTTTAGATTACCTTTATTAGAGAATGGGAATAAGTTAATTACAGATACAACACTTTCTGGTACAACGATAAAACCATTACCTTCTTTCCAAGAAGTAGTTACAGAATTTTTAGTAACTGATTCTGATGAATCAGCATTTATTCTATCGTAATCAGCCTGTGTGTATTGATACTTTAAGTATGTTCTTCTTATACCATCATAGTGATATTGTGCGAAATACTGTAACGCCTCATCAATTCTATCTTCTAATTGGTCGTCATCAGCGTTAATTTCTATGACTGGTTTTCCGAGTGCTCTTAAAGCGTATTGTTTTAACTGTTCTCTAGTTGAAGGTGTTGCCATATAAAGGTCCTTTTAGACTATTTATACCAACAAATATATCAGAAATTAAAGTATTACTTTTTTAATTCTTCTATTTCTAATTTAAGTGCTTTAACTGCTTCAATCAATAAACAAGTTAATCTATCGTATTTAACTGCTTTTACACCATCTGGTCTTGTTGCAACGGCTTCTGGTAGAACTTGCTCAACGTCTTGGGCAATAACCCCAACGTCTTTTCTTCTAACAAAGTAACCATCTTCACCACCTCTTTGGTCAATGTAAGATTGTTTCCAATTGAACAAAACTCCGTTTAATTTTTCAACGGCTTCTAGTGGGTTAGATATATTAGTTATATCTTCCTTAAGAGCAACGTCAGAAGAATAGAAAGCTGTTACATCATTTGTAGCTCTTATTTCTCCAGTTGTTCCTGAGGCTGCTGTACCTACACCAAAAGAGTCAAATTGTACATCATCATCTGTATCTAAATTTAAACTCGCTAATGTTGGTGTTGAAATTGTAGCAAAACTGAAACCCGCACTACCATCTGTTTTTAAGAATTGTCCTGCAGATCCATCAGATATACCTAAGTTTGTCAATGCAAGAGAGATGTTAGCTGAACCATCAAATGATACACCTGCGATATTTCTAGCAGTTTCTAGTGCTGTGGCAGTTGCCGCATTACCAGTACAAGAACCTGAACTTCCAGATGTGTTACCTGTTACGTTACCTGTAAACCCTCCCGCTGTAAGCATACCTGAGCTACTGTTGAAAGTTAAGTTAGTACCTGTTTTAGGACCTAAGTCACCAGTCGCCGCTGTAACAAAAAGTACGTTACAACTAGTGTCTGAACTTTCATCTGCGGCTGTGACCGCTGTTGCTACTGCCGCCGTTCCTGTACACGATCCTGAACTTCCTGATGTGTTACCAGTCACGTTACCTGTTAAGTTACCTTCAACGTTAGCAAGTAATGTACCAGTTGTGATAGTTAAGTTACCTGTTGATGTGTTTGTAGCAGTTGTAGTACCAACTACGAACTTATCAGCACTTTCGTCCCATGCTATGATTGCGTTATCACCTGTAGATCCTCTTTCAATTAAGATACCTGAGTCATTTGCGTTTGAACTTGCGCCATTATTTAATTCTATTAAGTTATCTGTAATTGTTGTGTTTGTAGATGCTACTGTTGATGTAGTACCATTTACAGTTAGATTACCAGCAAGTGTTAAATCATTTGCTGCTATATCTCCACTACCTGTGATTGTTGGACTTGTTAAAGTTTTATTTGTTAATGTTTGTGTTGCTGTTAGACCTACTAATTCTTGAGCACCACCGGCTGTTGAACCGTCGTGTACTCTTAAAACGTCTTTTTGCGTATCCAAAGAAAGTTCACCAACAGCGCCAGTGAATGCATCATTTTGCGCAGTTGTGCCTCTTCTTAATTGTAATACTGTTGGCATTTTTCTTTTCTCCTAGTTTTCTTTTTATTTATAATTTATATATAGGTGATTAACTAAAAGCACCTAAATCTAAAGTTTCTGTTGCACCAGCGGGATCCATTAAACTGTATACCGTTGATATTGTTTTTACACCGAAAGCGTCTGATACAGCTGCGAAAGGTGTTTCACCTCCTGCTAAATCTGTATTAGTTGCTCCTGGTATTGTTGTTTGTAAAGATTCATCATAATTAGATAACGAATCACCGAATGAAAAATTACCAGATCCATCCGTTTTTAAAAATTGACCTGCATCACCATCGCTAAAATTAAATTTGGCAGTAATAGTTTTACCACTAACTGTTGTATCTATACCTAAACCACCAGCAACATTTAATACTTCACTAGCACCTAAACTTATTGATGCTTGAGTTGAACTTTCGTCAGAAACTAATAATGTAGTTGATATTGCTGCGTTTGAAGCATTTGTCAAACGACCTTGTGCGTCAACTGTAATAACTGGTATCGCTGTTGTTGAACCATAAGTTGCTGCCGTAACAGCAGTATTTGACAATTCACTTGGTCCTATATTTGTAACAGTGTTATTATCAGCGTTAATAGTTTTATTTGTTAAAGTCTGTGATGTACTTTTAAATAATGTATCTATTTGTGATAATGTTGCTCTACCCTCAGAACCACCATCTGATACTAAAAATTTGTCACCAACTGCTAATGTAGCACTTTCTAAATTAGTTGCACCATCAATATTAATAACTGCCTCTACTCCACCAAATTCTAACGCATTAGCACTGCTATTTACTTTTAAAACTTGTCCCGCAGAACCAATTGATAATGAAGCCCCTAAACCACCGTGAGTAAGACCTATAAATTCACCCGATTGATATTCGGCTAATCCAGTGGCGTTTCCACTTCCGTCAAAGACTGTTCGTATTGGTGTTTTTACTGACATAATTTTTTTCTCCTTAGTATATTTATAATCTTTTTTCCCTAAAACTCAAACATTTCTCTAAAACTCAAACAATTGAAAATTAGCTTGATTACTACCGTTTGCCCGAGTAAATGTTTGATTTTTTGTAAATACAGTTGCTGTTGAACCACCTGAAAAAACGAAAGATGCCGCAGCACTCGCTAATCCACCCGAAGCTGTAAAAAATGATACCCTTCTAATAATCGCCCCACTATCATCAGTAACGGCAACTTTATCATTACCAACTTTTGAATTTGATGGTAAAGTAACTGCACTACCATCACTTTGAATAGTCGCACCTGCCAAGTCAATTGTATTACCTGACAAGTAAATATCTCTCCATCTTAAAGATGAAGTACCTAAATCATATGTAACGTTTGTATCAGGTACTAACGCCGTAGCAAATCTACCTGTTACTGTAATTGTATCACTTGTAGCGTTACCTAAAGTTATATTACCATTTAAAGCTGTTGTACCAGTAACTGCTAAATTTCCAGATGCTGTAACATTTGCTGCTCTAATATTAGAGTCTGTTATTGATAAATCTCCTGTACTAGCGCCTGTAAATGAACCTGACCCAAATACAACTTCATCAGCAGATTCATCATATCCTAAGAAAATGTTACTATCATTACCTCTCTCAATAACGATACCTGCATCGCCTGATGCTGAACCTGTACGTCCGTTTCCTAATTCAAATAATTGATCAGATACTACTGTGTTAGTTGATGAAACAGTTGTTGTTGTACCATTAACTGTTAAGTTACCTGTGATTGTTGCGTTACCACCAACTGCTATATTACTATTAAATGTTGCTGAACCAGCATCTGACATATCTAAAGTTAATGCTGTGATAGCAGAACCACCATCATCACCAACAAATTTAATGTCTTTATCCTGTGTAGCAACTTTAACTACAAGGTCTGTAGAGTCGTTTGTAAATCTACCAAATTCTGTTCCTGCGTCTTTTAATATAATGTCAGCGCCATCAGCGTCTAAACTAATATCACCCGCACTATCTAAAGTGATTGTAGAACCTGTAATTGTAGATATAACAGGACTTGTTAATGTCTTATTAGTTAATGTTTGTGAAGCATCATTTAATGTTATGTTAGATGTGTTTGATAAATCAGTTGACGCAATTGTTATCGCTGCTGAACCATCGAAATTTTGACCTGCGATTGCTCTCGCTGTTGCAAGTGTTGTCGCTGTATCAGCATTACCAGTTACAGCACCAGTTACATTACCAGTTACGTTACCTGTAACATCACCAGTTAAATCACCAGTAACATCACCTGTTACGTTACCTGTTAGGTTACCAGTTACATTACCAGTTACGTTACCTGTTAGGTTACCAGTTACATTACCAGTTACGTTACCTTCTAAATTTGCGACTAAAGTACCTGTAGTAATTGTTAAGTTACCAGTTGAAGCACCTGTGAATGAACCAGTACCAACTTTAAACTTATCAGCACTTTCATCATATCCTATAAATGCGTTATCAGAACTTCCTCTTTCAATAACTATACCAGCATCATTTGAAGGACTACCTGAAGTACCATTTCCTAATTCTAATAGTGTATCTGAAACAACTGTATTAGTTGTAGATACAGTAGTTGTTGTACCATTTACAGTTAAGTTTCCTGTAATTACAGCGTTTCTAGTTACTGATAAATCTCTGCCTATTGTTACATCATCTGGTAATGCTATTGTAACTTTATTATCTGTTACAGTTGCTGTGATTTCATTTGTAGTACCAGAAAATGTAAGTGTGTCTGATAATAATGAAACTGTATCAGTAGTAGATGTATCATCTCTAATAGTTAAATTTGTGGCAACACTTACTGTACTTGCTGCTGTTAAACGACCTTGTGCGTCAACTGTAAATGTTGGAATTGCTGTTGCTGAGCCATAACTACCAGCAGTTACTGCTGTATTTGCTAGAAACGAAGCTCCAATAGTATCACCTGATTGATATTCAGCAATACCTGTTGGTACTCCGCCTGTAAATACTAGTCTTATCGGTGTTTTATTTGCCATAATTTATTAAAATGTATATGCCGGATTATCGTCATCAAAATCTGTTGATTGTGCTGTAATCGCTGGCGTAACCAATCCTCCTGCATTAGTAAAAACTTGGTTAAAATATTTTATGTTAGTGTTAAATCTAAAAGCAAATCCAGCGGCCACACTACTTAATCCACCAGCATTTGTATATATGTTGACTTGTTTTTTAGGGGCGCCAGATAAAAATATGTCTTTAAAACTATTTGTGATTGCACCTATATCGTGTGTTGCAGTAGAGTCAGGTAATATATCACTACCAACACTCTCAAAGTTAGTAGTATTTGATATTTCGACTATATTACTACCATTACGTTGATATATCTTTTTATCAGTAATGTTTACAGCAACTTCACCATCAGATAAATTACTTGTAGTTGGTACTGCAGAAGCTGTTGTACTTCTTTTTAATTTAATAATAGTCGCCATTTAATTTCCTTTAAAAATTAAAATGTTCCGCCATCTAGTGAAGTAACTGTTACAGCACCTGAAGATACTGTAAAGTTATCTGAACTAAATGATGCTACACCTTTGTTTGATGTTGTCGCTAACTCAGCAGCAATAGTTATTGTACTACCTGAAGCACTTGTATCAATACCTTCTCCAGTTAAAAACTCTAATGTACCACCAAGTGATACAGAACCAGCAGTCGAACTTTCATCTGTAAATGAAATCGCACTATTCGCTAATTTAGTATTAGCGATACTACCTGATAAGTGAACGTTATCTACTGAACCATCTGTTAAATGTTCAGAGTCTACAGCGTCATCAGCAATTTTTGAACCATCAATTGCGTCAGCAGCAATTTTAGCGCCAGTTACATTTAAGTTTGTAATTTTTGCTGTTGTTACGGCAGTAGAAGCAAGTTGGTTTGTACCAATACCATCTGCTTTAACTCTTAATGCGTCACTTGATATTTCGATAGTTGTATCATCTACAGCAACGTTTAATGTGTTACCTGATTTAGTGATTGCGTCACCAGCAGATATTTGACCTGCACCAGAAAATTGTTCAACTGTAATATTAGTTGTTCCTAATGTTGGTGTTCCGTTATGTGTAAATACGTAACCATTATCAGCATTAGCAGTACCTTCTTCAACGAATACAAAAGCACCACCTGTAATTTCAATCGCCTCATCACCGTCTGGTGTTCTTGTTAAAACGTAAGCAGCAGAACCTGAACCAACTGTAGTTACTCTATATAAACCATTTTGAGTAGCAGTTGTTTGGTTTTTTAATAATATCCTATCATTTGCTGATGGAGTTTGACCATCAATTGAAAAAGCACCGTTTGAACCAGCAGTAATTGTTCCAGCACTATTATCATATGTACCAGTAACGTTTGCTGTTGAAGCATATCTAACAGAAGCTTTTACATCTAAACCATTAGCAACACTATCTACATATGCTTTTGTAGCAGCATCTTGAGCACTTGATGGATCAGTTACGTTTGTAATTTTACTTGAGTTAACATCAACAACACCTGAACCTTTCGGTGATAATTTAAGATCAATGTTTGTATCACCACCTGAAGTAGCAATTTGAACACCATTACCTGTAGCAGCATTAGTAATTTCTAATTCGTTTACTGCACTTGTAGTTGTTTGTAATAGAATTAACTCATTACCATTAGCGTCAGCAATAAAACCACCATCAGCAATTTTAGGTGCTGTAAGTGTTTTATTAGTTAATGCTTCTGTACCTGCTAATGTAGCAAAAGAGCCATCTTGTAAAGCAGTATTAAATTCAGCAGTAGTACCTGTTAAAGTATTGTTGCCTAAATCTATTGTTTTTGTTGTAAGTGTTTGATTACCAGTAAGTGTAGCGACTGTATTATCAATCGCAAAAGAAACATTGTTATCACTTACAGTAGTATCAATTCCAGTACCACCAGCAAATGTAATTGTTTCTCCTGTTGAAACTGAATCATTTGAACCAGAGTCAGCGGCAAGTGATAAAGTAGATACTACAGTACCGAAACTTAAATTTCCTGAACCATCTGTTTTTAAGAATTGACCGTTTGAACCATCACCATCTGGCAACGTGAAAGTAGTTGTGGTTGTTACGGCATTCGGAGCTTTAAGTCCAATGAAATTTGTTCCGTTATTAGTACCTTCGTTTAATTTTAAAGTACCACCTGTTGAAGCGTTATTACCTATTAAGATTTCATCAATCGCTTTGTTAGTATCAACAGTTATTGCTGAATTTGCTGTTAATGTTCCATCTACGTGATCTAACTTATCTGTAAAATATTGACCACCGATTACTGTAACGTTATTTGCGTCACCGTTACCATCTACACCACCTTCACCTATGAAAATTCTATCTCCTAGATTACCTTGTGTACCTGTACCAAATGTATAGGCTAGTTCTCCAAGTTTAAGTGATGAGGGTGCCGTAGTTCCTGAACTACGTTTTATCTGAATTATTGTTGCCATTTGTTAATTCCCCTAAAAGTTACCACCGTTGAACGTTATAGTTCCTGAGGTAGTTTCTAATTCGTTTCTTGTTATAAATTTGTCAGATGAAGCATCATATTGGATTAAAGCACCGTCAACCAGAGTAGATGAATTGACATCTGTTAAACTTCTTAATTGTCTAACACCATCAACGTTAACTTGAGCCGTTGGAGTTGTAACACTAACTTTTTGTGGTCCAGATTAAGTTGTGCTATTAATTTTAGCAGATACGCCACCTGTACGATTAATTACGGCTTTTACCATAGATATATCTCTCTTTTTGTTATATTTATAATAAAACTATACTAAAGAATTAAGTTGTCACAGATGGACTAACTGTAATAATACCTTCAATCACTCTTGTTATTGTACTATCAGAAGTTTGTGTAATTTCTACGTCATAAACGTATCTAGCGGGTGCGTCAAGTGTGTTTGTTTGATTCGCTGTCAATGATAGAGTAATTACACCAGTTGTTCTATCAGTTGCGATTGCTGTTGTAAGCGCTGTCCTTGTTCGTGTAGAAGCATATCCTTTTGCCATTTTCGCTGCCGCTGTGTAACCAGTTAAGTTAAACGCACTTCCGTCCGTACCAGTTACAGTTACGTCAGTTGAAAAAGTTGCTCCTTGATCTATTCTAAGGTTTGCTATCGCCGCCATTTAATTTTTCTAATTCTTTTTTGATTTCCATATTGTAGTAATTAGTTAAAACATCAATCTTTTCAAGTTCCATTTCGTGTCTTGTTTTAGATGTTTGTAATTCTGATCTACTAAAAATTACATTACGACATCTAATTGTTAACTCAGACTCTTTATACTCTTTACCATCAATTGTTATAATCTTTTCTTCACTCATTTTCACTCCTTGTTGTTTATATTTATAATGATTTTAATTAAATATTTACTCAAAATCACTATTAAATGATATTATTGTTTTTCTAAAATTGTTATTAATCTTCTCAGACGTATGTTGAAACATAGCAGGAAAAGTAACTAATTCACCTTCTTTAGCTATTAGATTTATTGACTTCTTACTATTTACTATAGGTTTAACTTTTGTTGTTCTTTTAGTATCTTTCAGCTCTAGATAATATACATTAGCAAAATTTGTTTTTCCGTGTCTATGCCAAGTGTGGTAGTTATTTTTATAATATTGTTGAAACCATCCATTTTGAATAGTACATTTCTTTTCCTCTAAAAATTCAGTCATCTCATTCATATAAGGTGTAATAATTTTATAAAAATAGTCTAAATATTCTCTCTTTAAATCTCTAGGTAAATTCCAATCTGTATGTGTTATATCTTCAAAAGAATTTTGAGGTATCTTATCAATTAAAGATAAGAGATCACTTTTAATTTGATTATGTTCTTTGATCTTTGTAACTAGATAGTAACTTTGGATTTTCTTTACTTTAATCATAAAAACTATACCATCCTGTAATAATACATTTATCTTTTTTAGAGTTTATAATACCTCTATGAGAGTGTGTCCAATCCGTAGGCCATATAACAGTGTTGCCGATAATACAATCGGAAGTAAATTTTTGTTTTGGCCATATAGTTCCAGCATCTTGTACTGTATTTAGATAAGTCATAAAAACAAGGACTCGTTTAGATGCTTCTATACAACCTCTTTCACAGTGTACTTTTTTAAAACCTTCGTCTGGTTTATAGTATTGTATATTATAATCTTCTAATAGACCCCATTTTTCTAATAAGGTATCTACCTCTGGATACTTATTTCTATATTCATCAATACATTTTTGTAATTCAGTTTTATATTTGTTAAATGGATAATCATTGTTACTAACAGAGATAGGTAATTCCGTAGATGTTTTAGTATCACTATTAAACTCTGGTTGTAAGTGCTGCTCTTTATTATTGAAATAATAATTAACAATATCCTCACATACCTTTTTACTAATTTTTGACAAGTATATAAAATTATCCATTATGGCATAATCCTTTTTGAAGTAGGTAACGTTGGATTTAATTGTTTGTTTCCGTACCATATCTCTTGCCAAAAAGTAATGTAAGTATATCTATCTTCTTTAGTATTAGAATTAAAACTTTCTGCTGAATGATATTCACTAGCATCAAATAAGATACACCTATTATATTCAGAATTTATGAAACAAGTTTTTCTAAACTGAGAATTAATCTCATCTCTTTTACTTGTAAAAAATACTTCTTCTTTTTTCGTAAGTTTCTCTAAATTATTTACTTTTTGAAAATAACATCTTTTATCATAAGCGTAATCATTAATGTTTGGAAAAGGAACAACTGGCTTAAATAATGATGTTCCAGCATTAATATTTTTGTTTAAATATATTATAGAAGTAATTTGACTTCCTTGATCTGAATGTACCCAACCATCAATTAAGTTTGCTGGTATTCTCTGAATATAAGAAGTTGCTCTATATGTCAACTCATTATAGTTATCTGGATATAATAAAGATAAAGTTTTTAACGCAATACCTTCAAATAAATTAGGATTTATTTCACTTATTAAATTTGTTCTAAATCCTGGAAAATTAAGTCCAGGTTCATAATGTTGTTTTACTGCAAAATCTTGTAAGAGATCAATGTCTTTGTAAAACTCATCTGCAACTACTAAAGGCCAATTCATTTATCTACAATTATATTCCACGTTAAAGTTTTAAGAAGATCATCAAGTAAAAGATTTTTAACATTATTTTCTTTTATATATTCGTGTAGTTCTTCAATGTCTAATATTATCCACTGATCTTTAAAATCAAATACCATCTTATCTGCTTTGGTTTTAAAAAAACCTATTTTTCCTACTGATTCATCTTCAAATTTTCTAATAGGACCCAAATCATACTTATAAGACCTATTTGTTGACTTATGTAATATGCCTTCTATATCCCAACCTTCTTTTGATTTAGGATATTTTTTATCTTTTAATAATTTTGTAAAGTTAGCAACTGACATTATTCACCAAAAAAGTTAAAATTAACAACATATCTTTTATGTATATCAGTTTGATAAACCACTTTATGTAATATGTTCGTTGGAAATAACAACATTCTATTTTCAATATTATCTACAACTATTTCTTTTTTATTAATTTTTAATATTGTTTTAGCATTACAAGATGTAAGAAAATAAATTCCAGTCATAGAATTATTATAATTATAATCCACGTGATAAGATGACTCGTTATTATCAATATCTCTACAAGTTAAATTAGCTCTTATTTGTAAAAGTGATCTTGCTTTTAATTTTTTAATAAATGGTTGTATATAAGTGTAAAAGGCATCGTGGTTTGGTTCAAAATTATTATAAAAACAAAAAGAAAAAAAACCATTTTTATTTTTAGTTTCACCATAAGATGAATCAATATGTCGTAAATACCAAGGTACTTCTTCAGACTTTAAAAAATTAGAAAAATGATCGTACACATTTTTTTCTAAAAAATTATCTATAATCTTATACTTTGTTTTTAAATTCAACGGGAAGTCCTATATGTTTTCTATTATCAAAAATATTTTTTGTACCACTGCTAAGTTTGTTATAATGTAAAAAAACTTGAGCACAGTCTTTACCTTTAAATTTATCTCTCCAATGTTCTAAATCACAACCAGAGTATATGAGCATATCGCCAGGTTTGAGATTTACTTCAATTCCCTTTTTACTAGAAGGCACGTAATCTTGGATCGCATGTCTTCCTCTCTTTTTACTATTCTTATCTACATAACCAGACTTTGGATCAGGGTTTAAATATATTGGCCAAAGATCACCACCTAGATTCATTGTAACTGATATTTCACAACTAGGTCTATCTTTATGTCTTTCTAATATATCACCCTTTTTATATATTCTAGCATATGAATATGTTGGAATGAGTTTATCTTTTATATGTTTTTCTATTACTGGCTGTACTTTTAATAAAAGAGTTTCCATAGCAATATCGGCATAGTGAGAATATGTATTTGGTACTTGAGGATCCTTAAAAAATCCCCAATCAGTATTTTCTGGTGAGATAAATTTTGAATAAAAAAGAGTTTGCGCCACTTGTCTTTTTATCATAAAATAGTTAAATATGTATTCGGATAATTCTTTTGATATAACATTCTTTATCACCGCATATTTGTCTTTTTTAAAATTAGTAGTTTTCATATTTACCAAAAGATAAAATTATTCTTGGTGTTAAACCTATAGCTCTATGTTTAACTCCTTTTTCTATGAATAATCTATCCCCCTTTTCTAATATTATTTCTTCATTATTAATACAATATAAAGTTTTTCCAAATGCTCCCATAATATGAACAGATTCCTGATCTCTATGAGCATCACCTCTAGCACCTCTCATATATGAAAAAAATAAATCCAATGTAGTTCTATGGTTTTCATTATTAAACATATGATTCATTTGGTTAAAAACTTCTGTAAAAAATGTTTCTTCTTGTATATTTCTAATTTGAAATATACTGTCTAATAAGTAATCAGTGTTATATACAGATATAACTTTACTTTGAAAATTATTATCTGCCATCAAATTAGATAATCTATTAAAGTCTAATTCTTTTTTAAATTTTATAAATTTTTTTTCTAAAAAATACTTCATTTACTTAAAAGGATAACCTAGGTTCCAAATAACTAGAGAATATCTAACTCCTTTTGTTACAGGTCTAACTCTATGCCATACGTGACTAGGGAAAACGACTATACTACCTCTAGGTAATATTTCTGTACATATTTTTCGATTATGTTCTTTGTCAGGATTCATATTTCTAAAGTCAAACTCTAACTCGCCACCTTTGTAATCTTTAGGATCAGACAACGAAACTGTTACTGATAATTTTCTAATTTTACCTATTTTATGTTTATTAACTTCTCCACTTACAGGACCTACGTGTAACTCCGGATCAGCAGAACCATATGGTAGTGGCCAAGCATCACAATGCCAATCATAAAATTGTTTTGTTTTATATTTTGTAAATTGACAAGTTTCAGAATAGTCCCATTCATAATTCCAACCAGCATTTCTATTTGCTGTGTGAATATATGGGTGGATCTTTTTGTAAATCCACTGATCATCTAGCCAGGTTATATTTGATCTTCTTATCTTTTTAAGATCATTAATTTGTTTTTTAGAAGTTTTCCGAATATCACCACTTGCACCACCTATTAAAGCAACTTCATCTTTCTCTTTTAAAGCACGTTTTAAAATTCTATCACAAAATTTAGAAGATAACGCTGATCGAAAAAACCAATAATAATTATTTAAGTTCATAAGTTGTTTTCATAATATAATTTAAACTACTTGAAGTGTTAGGTTCAAACCTATAGACTAAAGTGCTAGGAAAAATAACATATGAATTTGTTTTTAAACTTATTTCATAAAAGTTATCTTTAAATCTTTTATTGTCATATTCAAACACAATCTTACACGAGCCTTCTTTAGGAATATTAACACCATAAAACATAACATAATCTACTGAATTAACTAAATCCATAGGATTTACATCATATAACGATAAAGAGTATTCATTAGGTTTTAACATAATACCTGTTGTGTGTCTTTGTATAAGATACCTTTTAAAGTTTACATTGAAGTAATCTCTGATATACGTATCTAATATATCAGTACTTTTAGATTGTGGAAATTTGTTATTAGTTAAGTAAAACAGTATATCTGCTCTCAACGCCTCTAGGTTTATTTCAATACCTTTAGGTAAGTTTACATCTCCAGTGTAAATGTCAATCTCCGAAAGTGTTTTTTTAATCATATTCATACCTCATTAAATTTATTTACTAATATATATAAAGCTTTTAAAACCTTATTTTTCATTTACAAAACTGTCCATATAACCATAAGGTGGTTTTGGAACAAAATTACATGCTATAGAATATCTATTTATTTCACCATAACTTTTTGATATTTTATGATACATAGAAGAAGGAAAAATAATTAAAAGTTTGTCTTTAGGTTTAAAAGACCAAGAGCTAGAATTGAATGTATTAAATTCAGTTGTTTCTAAATCGTAATTGTTACTAGTCCAATTATTATTGTAAAAAGAAATGTCAGATATATCTTCATCACATTTATTATAATAAACAGCTGAATACATGCTATTACAATGTTTGTGTCTTTCAGATTCTTCGTTCTTTTGACATCTGGTTGCCCAAGATGTAGTCACTTTAAAATTTGTTTTTTTATAACCCATTACTTCTTCATTATAAACACAAACCATTTTCAAAATTTTTTCTTTTAATAATTTAAATGTTTTATCTTTAAATAAAAATAAATCTTTACTTATATTAGACCCTCCACTTTGATTAGTAGGACCGTAATTTAAGTTTTGTATTTTATTTTCTATTTGATTTTGTTCTTTTTGAGATATATTTAAGGTATATAATCCTATAGGAACGGCAAATAAAGGTATAACTGTTGATGAATTGGAATGTGTTTTATTTAAGTTCAGTTCTTTCATAATATTATCATTTTATAGACACTAATTAAATAGTGTATATCATTTACCGACTAGTTAATACGTTGATTAAGCTAATCCGTTAACTAAAGTCCAACCAGTGCTATTGTCTGCTTGATAAGCGTCTTCGTCCCAATTATATTTCCAACCGTGTGTACCATCTAAATTTTGCTGAGTTTGTTCAGCTGTTAATGATGGTTCTGCACCTAGAGGAGATACCCAACTAGCAGTTGAATTATTTTTGGTCCAAGAAGCATATGGTTTGGGTGCCCAAAATATTTCATTTGAACCATCCCAAGTATAACCAATTACAGCAAAGTTTCCTCTAAAAGGAGTACCATCGAGTTTATGTTGTCCACCCCAAGTATTGTATGAAGTTTGTATCCATTTATTAGCAGGCCAATTATTATGTGTTTCTAAATAACTTTGCCCGTTACTCTCAGATGTTGCATTTTCATTATCTACAGTTAACACTTGTAAAACTAAATTGTTGTCGTCTATTTTTGCGAAATGTGCCATATTATTGATATTTATACCTTATGATTACTATTCCACTACCACCTGATCCTCCAGGTGATTCGTGTCCAGAGACTCCTCCTCCTCCGCCACCACCACGGTTACCGCTTCCAGATGATGCTGTGCTTCCACCACCACCATCTCCACCTGATACTCTAGGACCGTTTGATCCTCCACCACCACCGCCGCCGTAAGCAACTGATGATCCTGAAATACTTGTACTAATACCATTACCACCTCTACCAGGAGTTCTGTTGTTTGGTGTAGGTTGTCCTGCGTTTAGTGTTCCACCACCACCGCCACCAGATCCATCTCCATCTGATCCAGCACCTGATCCACCATTTTGTCCTTGAGGTGGACTTACTGAAGGTGTGTTACCACTTCCACCACCTGTTGAACCACCGAATCCTCCACCAGATCCTCCACCGCAACCACCAGGTTCTCCACCGTGAGGAGAGTTATTAAAGAAACCACCTCCACCACCACCTGCTGCTGAGAAACCTACTCCAGTTGAAGTTGAACCTCTACTACCGCCACCTGAACCACCACCGACTGTGATTGGATAACCTTGAGCAGAAACTGCTACACCTGTACCAGTTGCTCTTGGACTACTTGTCCATCCACCATCTTGGTCAGACTCTCTAACACCACCAGCGCCACCGGCACCACCGTGTCTTCCTGCTCCTCCACCGCCACCAGCGATTACCAAGTAATCAACAAAGTTTGACCCTGCTGCGTTACCCGCATCTGATACGGTAAATGTTCCTGGTCCAGTAAAAGTATGAATTTTGTAATCACCTGATGTTGATTCTGTTCCACCAGAAGCTTGTACAAATGATGCTGCAACAGCACCTCTAAATTGTCCTATGCTTATTGTACCAGAAGAAGGTATTGTACCTCCAGCAACTGGAGCACTTGTACTGGCTCCTACAAAAGAACCACCAGAATAATACTCGGTAATTTGAATTGGATTAGAACCGCCAAACTCTGTTTGGACTCCACCTAAACTTGTGTTTGTAGAAGGAACAGCCATTTTAATTTTTCTCCCTAGTTAAAATTTCTACTTTTTCATTTAATTGTTTTACAGCTTCAATCAATAAACAAGTTAGTCTATCATATTTAACTGCTTTGATGCCATCTGATCTCTGAGCTACTGCTTCAGGTAAAACTTTTTCTACCTCTTGAGCGATAACTCCGACATCTTTTTTTCTAACAAAATATCCATCTTCTCCACCTCTTTCATCAATATAAGATTTTTTCCAGTCAAATAAAACACCATTTAACTTTTTAATTGCTTCAATAGGATCAGGTATATTAGAAATATTTTCTTTTAGTGCAACATCAGAAGAATAAAAAGCAGTTACATCATTTGTTGCTCTTATCTCACCACTCGTTCCTGACGGTGCAGTACCTATTCCTAGTGAATCACATTGAATATCGTTAGATACATCTAAATCACCTGTTATATTTATATTTCCTGTGCCTGTAATATCATTACTATTTAAGGTTAAATTACCACTTAAATTTGTCGCCCCAATACTAGTTGGAGTAACAATACCTGTAATAGTAATATTACCAGTACCTGTTATATTTTTTGAATTTAAATCTAAATTACCACCTAATTGCGGTGTAGTATCACTTGACACGTCTTTAAGAGTTGTTACTAAAGCTCCTAAAATGTTTGATTCTCTAATTTGTGTCATTTATATTTTCCTTAAATTGGTAATTCCCTTATCACTATAACATCACTAGCCGCGGGTGCAGTCCCAAAAGTCAAAGTCGTACCAGAAATAGTATAATCTGTTGTTGGCTTTTGAGTAACGCCATTCAGTTCAACCAAGACTTTATTTACAGTTGAATTTTGAGTAACTGTAAAACCTGTAGTTGACCCATCGCCTGTCGCAGACCTTACATTTATTTCAGTTGGTCTGTCTTTTGGTTGAATGTATCTTACCATTTTATTCTCTTATTCTATATTTATGTTTACACGTCTTCTAAAACTGATAAAACAACATCTATTGATGATCCAGCAGAAGCCTCTGCTCTTAATACATCACCTGCTGATCCACTGTTTTGTAAAACTATTTTGTTACCTGACATAATTTCAACTGTAGTATTTCCTGGAACTTTTAAAGCTTTTACAATGTAACCATCATTAGATCCATCGTAGTTATCTAAAAATAATCCAACTGTTCTTTCGGAAGCGTTTTTATTACAAACTGAAATGCCGATAACGATTGATTCTAGTGCAGATGAACCAGCCCCAGCAGGAACTGAATATACCGCATCTGCCGAAGCACCTGTTGATGTGCCTACATCTGCTTTTACTTGTCTTTTAAAATCGTTAGCCATTGTTAACCTATTTTTTTGTTAGTCATATCGACCGATATATTACTATTTATACATTAATTGTTATCGGTCTTATACGAATAATGTACTTTTTTATAATTTTTATAACTATATTTAGTTATAAAATTGTCTACCCTAATGCTATCGCTTGAGCAATCGCAAAAGGTTTTGTTGCAACTCTAACATTATTTTCTGTTAATGTTGAAGTAGCGTTAATTGATGCACTAGAAAAACTAGTCAAACCACTAATTGTAGAATCTAAAGATATAGTTAAAGTGTCAGTTGCAGATACTGTAGCCGCAATACCTCCTGAACCTACAACGTTTAGAGTATCGTTACCTTGAATAACTTGTGTAGTTGAACTTTCATCTCTTAAGGTAAATGTAAATGTCGCACTTAATGCTTCATTAACAGCACCAACAATAGTAGATTTATGAGTAGTATTTAAACTAGTTAAATCACCTATGTCAGTACCTACTGTATTAAACGTTGTTCTAAACGTTTCTAAAGTATCAGATGTTGCTACACTTCGTATTGCCATTTTACTTGTTTACTACTCCCTTAATTAAGTCTTTGATTTCTCTTAATTCTGCTTTTAAATTATTTATTTCTTTTACAGCACTTCTTATCTCATCACCTTGTTTCTCTCTCGCTCTCACTCTCGCCATATACAAACTATATTCTGTTGTATTTGTGTGTACAATACCATTTGATCTTGTATCTCTTACTAAATTTTCATAACCGTGTACTTTTAATCTTGCCATTATACTGCCAATGCTATTGCTCTCATATCTTTTACAATTGGTGGATATGAAGAAACTGTTCCTGTTAATACAATTTTAATTTGGAAACTTGTAAAGTCGTGTATGTCACTAGCTGAATATTTGTATTCTTTAAATGTTGTATCGTCTTCAGCAGGAGTAACAGTTGTGTCTTCACTTCCGTCACTATTAAATGGTACCCAATTTAAATCTTCTATATTTCTTACTTCATCAGGTCCAGATACTCTAAAGTAAACTTTAACATTTGAGCTTGATCTTACATTTTGAGATAATCTAACATCTAAAGAAGTAGAAGTATTTTCCAAATTGATTGATTTAGTTAAATAAACTGCTGCTGATGATGTACCTGTATTCGCTGTATCTGCAACATAACTAGGTGTATTACTATTAGTAGGATTATTTAATCTATTTGAAATTGTAAAGGCACTCATTCTTTGTGTATCTAATACAGGTGACAATTTAGTATTTGTTGTTGAGAACTCTAATATTGTCCAGAAAGATTTATTACCTGACATTTCGTTTGTTTCGTTTATTTCACTCATTACAGCGTTTGGTGCTGTAAAGTATATATTATCATTATTAACAACTGAAAGTTTGTTTGTATTTGATGTTAAACTAAATTCTGATTCTGATCCGTGAATTGATTTACCTGTTGTAGGTCTAATGTAGTAATTAATATCTGTTCCAGGTAATTGCATTGTTTGAACACCCGCCAAGTTTAATACGTCAAATGTTCTATTTTGTGTTGCAGTTACTGCAGAACCGCCTATATCACCTGCACTTGTTGCAACAGCAATTGAATCTGAATAACTAGAATTATTTGCAGGGTTAAGTGTGTAACTATCTAAAGTAACATTTCCTATTGCTGTATAAGTACCATTGATTTGATTTGCGTTTATACCATTATAAGTACCAGACGCAACACCAGCAATTGTAACATTATTAGATGTACCATGCATTCCGTGATTAGGGTGTGATATAGTCAATATACCTGTACTATCACTTGCTGTTCTGATCGGATTAGTTGCTAATGTTCTACTAGCCAAAGTATCGTTTGTTAATGTAACTGTACCTGTGACATTACTAAATTCTGCTCTTTTAATTTTAAACTTAATATCTTCGTTTTGATCTGCTGACCAAGTAACACCATTTTGAGATTTAAAGAATACACCAGCATATGGTTGTTGTGAGATTGTTCTATCTGAATCTAAAGCAGTATCACCCAATCTTGCTACATATACATTGTAATCAGTAGAGTTTGCCATTAAGACAAAAGCGTATTCTGTATTTTCTTGTACATAAACTGGACTATCAAAAGTAAATGTAGTTGCTGTTGTACCATCTGTACTTGTGTTTACAGAACCTGGATTTAAAGTTTTTTCAGCGAAAGGTAATATTTGTTGTCCAGGATAACCGTTTACAGTATTTCTTATTTGTAAAGTTACTGGAATATTTGCGTCTTTTGAACTAAAGTAAATATCTATTGAAGTTAAGAATACACCGCCCTCATCATCTATCATAAATGTTTCTGCCAAAGGATCGTGGTAACCTGTTTGACGTGAAGCACCTCTTTGAACACTTGTTTGTGTAACTGCTTCTGTTTCATTTGTCGCTCTAAATTCTACGCCTGCTGTTCTTGTTGAAATAATTGTATTTTGTACTGTTTCGATAGTACCTGTTGCAACATATTCAGTATTCGCTGCTGTTTCTGGTGCAGAAGTTAAATCATTTGTAGATGAACTTGTCAATCTGAATACTCTTTGACCTGTTCTCCATCTAGGATTTGCGTTAACTTTTGGATCAGGAATTGCGAAAGTACCTGAAACTGCTCCGTTTGAATCTGTTAATATTGGATCACCAGCATTACCACCTGTTGGTGTAATGTATGCAGAAATATTTTCTGTATCAAAGAAAGGATAAACTCTTGTATTTGGTTTTAATCTTGTTGCGCTAAATGATACATCTCTACTTCTAATAAATGGTACAAATGCTATTGATATAACTCTATCACCTATATTTTGTGTAACTGTTTTAGGAACTAATACTTGTCTAATACCTGTTCTTGTTTTTGTACCCGTTCTTCTAGTAGTTTGAATATCACGTTGCATCACTCTCCAACCGTGACCGTGTCTTTCTTCGTATTGTTCTGTACTATTAGATGTTGATACACCTGTCCAATGATTTTGCCATTCGTTCCAAATTGTACCTAATTCTACTGATTGTAAATTTGGATTACCTGATTCTTTAACTAAAGTATCCCAAGTACCATCATCATTATTAATTACTAACTCTGGTGCTCTTTCAGTTTCTTTCCATTCATCACTTGTTGGAGTTAAAGCGATTGAACCAATGAAAGTAAAGATACCAAATGGGTTGACATTAACAGTTTTACTTGCATATGGTTGATCTATTAAAGTTGACTCTGTGTATGGTAGTGTAATTAGATCACCAGTCTTTTGATAATTTGCTGCTGTTCTATCAGCGGCAACTATTGCAGTACCATCATCATCTCTTTCAATTAATTGTATTGCGTCTTCGTGGAATGTTGGTCGCATTTCACCTCTCGCATAATCCATAGCAACTTTGTAATCTAAATTACCAGCATCACCTATACCGTGACCTGTAAAGTTATCTACAATAAATCCGTTTTTAAATCTATCAAATCCATCTGCGTCTTGTATTTGTAAAGATTGTGCAGATGATTCTAGTAAAGAAAGTTGAGTATAATATTCAACGTTTTCTATTCTTTTTTCTAATCGACCAATATCTCTCATTGTATATCTTCGATTATCAACTGCTTCAATACCTACATCAGCAATATCTAATGTATATGCTGGAATAAACAAAGTATATAAGTGCATTGCATTGTCTAATATTCCAGGAATTTCTGGATTTAATGCACTTGAACCTTTTAATACTTTAAAGTTACCTTCTTTATCTAAAAAGATTTTATCTACTCTTTGTAAATAAAATTCGTGGTCAGTTGTTACATTTGATTCAAATTTAACTATGTTTACTGTTGATGCCTCTGTATCTAAAGCACTATCAGTAGTTTGCCATTTTCTATCTTGTCCACCTGAATTAATTGTTGATGACGCACCTACTCTAGGTCTAAAATCTAAACTATCTCTTAACTGATATACTTCACCAGTTGTATCTGATGTATAATGTGGTATATTTTCGTAATCAATAACACCTGAATATGAATCTACATCAAAGTAATCTCCAGCACCGTGTGTGAAATAATCAAAGTCAATTAATATTCTACCTGTTGGAGTTAACTCACCTGTTTTTAATTTTATTCTACCAATGTCATAGAAGTTATCTCTTTGTCCATTGTCTAACTCAAATCTAGTTGTAATATTTGTATTACTTGAAGTTGCGTTAGTAGAAAAATCTGCTGACATATAAACTGCATTTAATTTGTAAATATCAGCTTTACCTAAACTAATACCACCTTGTTTTGTAATTGCTGCTAAAGTAGAAACTTGTAATGTTTGATCTTCATTTAGAGTTTTTGTTTTTGAGTTAGCAGCTGTACTTGATTTATTTACAGTAAACGTTACTTTTAGTTTTGCACTTCCATAATTTGAACCAAAATCTAAAGTTAACTGTTTACCTGTAGGAGAACCACCTAAAGTAAAGATCGCACCTCCTTCGTGGTTATTTCCACTTAAACTTAATACATCACCAACAACAGCACTTCCACTTGCTGACATAACTGAAACTGTATAGTCACCTTCATCTAAACTAGGGAATATTTCGTTTGTTCCAGCAGTAATTGTTTCAGAACCACCTGATAAATTTACAACTTCTTGTCTTCTTGCGCTGTAACTTGTATCTGTTAAACCACCGTTTGCAGTCGTTTTTAAAGTTTTAATATTTTCATATGGTAACTTAAATATAGAAACATTTTTTTCTGGTGATTGTATAATTGCTCTTCTTCTTGTTGCAATAGTTTTTGTTGATACATCACTACCACCAACAGCGGCAGATAATGTTAGAGAAGTATTACTAATTATAGCCTCAACTATTCTAGTTAAAGTAGTACCACCATCTGTAGTAAATGAGATTGAATCACCTATTAATAATTCTTCTGTAAATCTTGTATTGAAACCTGAAACTGCTGTACCACTATTTGCGATTGATAGTGTACCAGTTAATGTGAGATTTGATCCATTTGTTGCATCGAGTGCAGTATCTGCTGTGTAAGTAGGCGAACCTGCCATACCAATTTGTTTAACTTGTGGAAAGTCAAAACTTGTAACACCTTTTAATCCTACTGCGTCAGATTGTATGACTGCTGTATTAGTTGATGTACCACCAGTAATTGTTTCACCAGCAACAAAGTCACCATTAACACTTGATAAAATAACAACACCGTGTAAAGCATTACCCGCTGAAGTAAATGCTGTAATATTTGTAGCAGTTGTACCATCACTTTCATATAATTCAAAAGTATTTGTAGCAGGGTTTCTAACAGTAAATATTTGACTAGTTGTCATTGCTGTAGAATTGTTAGCAGCATTGATAGCGCTAAATTTAATTTGTTGTCCTTCTTTTAAATTATGTGCTGTTGATGTAGCAACACCTGGACTTGCTGTTGATATACCAGAAACAGCAGTTGTTTCAGTAGTAGATATTGATTCTAAAGTACCTGTCGCACCTGAAGTACCACCTGTAATTACTTCACCAGTTGTGAATGTTTGAGCACTAGTTATGTTCAAGTGTGTAAACATATTAATATCAAACATATAATGTCTGTATATTGCTGATGTTAAACTTGAACTTACAAATATGTTTGATGTTGCTGTACCAGATGTGTATTCAAAACCTCTGGACTTTGCTCTACCGATTGTATTAATACTTGATTCTGAACTAGCATTTTCTGTACCACGTGCACTTGTTGCTTCACTATAAAAATTAATTCTTTTAAATGCTTCTGTTTCACCAGATACAAAAGTTGTATCAGGTTGTCCATAAACGTTTGTAACATTTACAAAGTTACCTACGTCAAATCTTGTTTGAAAAGCATTTTGAGTATCAAAATCTCTAGCCTTATCAACTGGAATATATGATGTCGCTAATTTTTCTATTTCATAACCTTTAATATATGCCTTACCTGGTGATAAACCAATAGCAAGTTTAGTTGAATCACCACCATTACCTGAAGTAAAAATACCTCTTACAATATCTGCATCTGAACTACCTGTATTTTTTAAGTGTTCTCTAACATCAATTTCAAATTGTTTTACTGTGTAATCACCTGATTCGTCATATGTTCTTCTAGCAAACGTATCTTCTAATACAGCATATTCAGTTGTTCTAACTCTATTTTGTAATATACCATTTGATAGTCTTAACAATTCTACAAAGTTTGAATCTTCAGTAGATGTTAATGTCTTTTTGGCTAATGTTAAATCAATTTTAAATCTGTGAGCGCCTGGCGCATTTGCGTTTGAAGAACCTGCGGCATTATCATTTAAACTTGTATCATCATTTGGAGTTACAAAAGATTCTGTAACTGTCATACCTACTCTATAACTAGGAGTGTTAGTATATTTGTCTAGTATTATAGTTTGGTTTGTAACTTGAACGTGAAATCCATTAATATAATAAACACCTTCTTGTACTTCTGCTGCACAACCTGTGGCAGTTGAATTAACAACAGCAGATAATGAAACACTGGCACTATTTGTTCCAGTAATTGTTTCTCCGTTTGAAAAAGATGTTGCTGTTTTAGATGTACCACTATCTCTATATTTTACAAATAAAGTATCTGGATCAGTACCATCTGTCGCTGCTGTATTTACAACTTCTGCTTTAACACCTGAAGAACCACCTGTTAAAACTGTACCATTTGTAAATTGCGCTAGTGTATTACCTGAACCTAAACTTGTTAACTTAACGGCATAGTAATCCAAGTCATAACCAATCTCGCCTGGAATAATCATTGCACCTTTATCAAAAAGATGATCAGATACTCTTTCGATCTGGTTTTGTAATTGTGTTTGTGACTGTGTTAATTCTCTCGCTTGAACTGCAAATGACGGTCTGAAAAGTATTCTATGAAACTTTTTACTTTCCGTAAAGTCATCATAATATGGCGAGAGGTTAAAGTCTGTTGGACTTGGCATTTATTTCCCTCTAAAATTCAATTATCAATTTTACGTTTTCAGTTTGATCTGAAGCTCTTGTTATTGGTGATCTATTTTCAATATATATTACATCACCAGTATCTGCATCAATCTCACCTGAATTATAACCACTTGTAAATGCTACATTATCAACCGTACTTGATGAAGTTGATGGTGTACCAGCAGCACTTGAAGTTTGACCTGTAATAGCATTTGCACCTGAAAACGCTGTTAGATTACCATTTGCATCTACACCTTGATCGTTAAATCTAGTTTGTATGTAGTATAAAATTTTATTTGTTGAGTCATATTCTACAACTTTACCAACTGCGCCAGTTGATGCTTGATTTATTTCTTCGTCAACTTGAAAAGATCCTGGCGTACCTGTTAATAAAACTGCCTTTGATCCTCTTAAAGTTGATGCCGATGCAGCTGAACCACCTGATTTTGGATCTCTCAATAAAGCTATTTTTCTAAAATCGTTTGCAGTTGTAAAGTCACCTGAATTTGAAGTTTCTGCACCTTCAAAGTTAGTGTTTAACATTATATAAAAACCACCTAATTCTTCTACTGCATTAAATCCGTGTCCACCTTTTGGCTCAATAATACAATCTAATTCAGATCCGCTTAAAGAACCACCACCAGCAGAATTAATATCTGCTACTCTAACATAACCATATGTATAACCTGAACCTGCGGCAGTTACTGTGACTGCAGTTACTGCGCCACCAGCAATAGTTACTGAACATACACCACTTGATCCATCACCTCTAATAGCAACACTTGCGTGTGTACCGTTAGTACCACCAGAACCAGCAGTTTTAATTTTTATATTATTGATCGCACCATCTACTGCGGCAGATGATACTGTTGAATTTGTTGCCACTGCCATAAAGTCAGTAGATAAAAAATTAACTTGTTGTGAAGCAGATAGTGTGTACATATATTTCCATTTATAATCATCACCAGTAGTTATGATAGTAGAAAGTGTTCCAGTTGGTTTTACTGTTGAAGCAGAATTACCACCATTATCTATACATTTGTAAACATTGTAATCATCTGTAACAACATAGTAAGTAGCGTCCCATAAAGAAGTTGCCCCACTATTTGCTGTTTGTGTAGTTGTTGTACCTGTAATTCTGTTTCCGTAATCGTGTCTGTAATAATCGTAAGTTGTACCTGTTGTCCAATTTCTTCTTGGAACAACATATGATATATCTGTTGATGTAACTTTTTTTGCTGCAAGTAAATCATCAAAAGTATAAAATTCTTCTTGTATAGAATCTGCGGGTGTTAATGGAGCTACATCAGATCCTTCGTTATCTGTACGAGCATCTGGTCTAGTAGAAGTAGTAAACGCTTGAGGTCTACCTATTCCTAAATAAAAGACATTTGAAGAACCCGTTAATGCAGTTGTAAATTTTTCTGCGTTATGTATTCTAAATTTGTTTGTTATTATTGCTGGCATTTTTATCTTTCCTTATTCATATTTATACTAGTTTTCAAACTATCCTAATGCAATTGCCGAGGCAATAGTTGATAATCCTCCAGATATTGCAGTAATTTGAGTTTGTATATTTGACGTTACTCCATTTAGATGTTGAAATTCTGTATTTGATATAGAACCATCAGCGATTTTCGCTGCGTCTATACCTGACTGTAAAGAGATAGTAAATGTACTACCTGACACAGCAGCTGCTATACTCGCATCACCATTAATTCGTAATGTACCTCCTAAAGATACTGTACCTGCTGTTGAAGATTCGTCTAACAAACTTAATGCTGGAAATGTGTTTGTAGTATTAAATGTTTTATTTGTTAGTGCTTCAGAACCTGCTAATGTTGTAAAAGAACCATCTGAAAGGGCAGCGTAAAACTGAGCAGTAGTACCTGAAACTGTATTACTACCTAAAGCGATAGTTTTATTTTCAAGTGTTTTTGTATTTGTAGTAGTGATAACAAGACTACTAGGTTCATATCTGGAATTAGAGTTATTATATATTAATCCGTCGCCACTTCCTACACCTGATAAATTAAACTGTATTGCTGATCCAGTACCGATCGCTGAATAAATTTCGTTAAAGTTATCGTTTGCTATATCACCACCGGCTCTAATAGTAGAACCTGTTCCATCATTTGCCGTTGATCCGATATTAATTGTTTGTTTTGCCACGTTCTTATTCCTTTACTTATTATATTTATAATAATTTTTAAGCAGCATCAAAAGTTATATTAGTTTCATCAAAAGTATCTCTATCTTCATCAAAACTATCACTAGATACTTGCCATACTTCTGCTGGTATCGCAAAATTAGTTTTTAATTTAAATGGAAAATCTCCCATTATTACTTGTTCGCCGTCAATATTACTATTTTTTGTTCCTGTCAGTGTTAAAGCGTTTAATTGAGCTATTGTAATTCGATTAGCAAAATGTTCCCCTAATACTAATTTATTAATACTATGTAAAGTAGGACCCGCAACAGGAACACCAAATTTTGTTGTATTACTTCTAATATCCGTTACTTCTTTTATTATTCCACCAGCACCAATTAAAGTTATATGTTGATGTAAAGTGACATCTCTAGTATTTGATGTGAAATGCTCACTAGTTGAATCAGTAAAGTCTGGATCAACACCTAATTGAGGACTAACTCTTAAAGTTGTTCCATCAGTAGTTGTTCCTAATCTTCTTCCAAAGATTGTTGAGAATAATGTATTTAATACAGTTTGTATACCTTCATATTCAACATTAGAATTAATTGTAGTGAATCTTCTTAATCTAGCATCTACTGATGTTTCTATATTAACTTGTCCAGAAAAAAAGAAACCTGATGTGTGTACTGTCTTTTTAAAACTATCTCTCCAATCGGATATTGAACGACCCACTTTAATTACATAAGAGAAGTCTTGGTAATATAAACTATCTTGTATTTTCATTGAGTCATCAGATAAGTGACCATCTTGGTTAATATAAGTACCCGTAGTATCAACAACAGCTCCAATTGACACTGTCGCTGTACCTAAATCATTTTTTTCAACTGTTGCTGTTGCACCACCTGCAGATGTGATTGTTGATTTTTCAGCAAATTGTCCTGTTGGACTAGAAACTTTTAATATACCTGTACCTGATGTATATGAAACAACAGTGGCTGAAACTGCTGTTGATGTTGCATCAATACCTGTAACATTTTCACCAACTTGAAATGTACCTGAAACACCTGAAATAATAATATAACTTGGTAATAATAATGTAGGTGGTGACGGAGATGCTTCATAACCTGAACCTGATTCTACAATCTTCATTCCTAACACTCTACCTATATCTGTACTGTATGCATATACAACTGCACTTGATCCATTTGTATCATCTACTGCAACTGTAGGTAAAGATTGATAATTATTTCCATTTGATATTATTCTAATATCTGTAATATCACCAGTACCACTACCACTCTCTTGTACAACTTTATTACCTGTGTATGGATCGCCTCTTACAGTTTCGTCTTCTAAAACTATATGGTCGTCAACAGTAGATGTTGAAGTTTCTTGTGTAAATCCTCCGTTAACTACTGATACTTTTGCACTGGCATTTCCTCCACCTGTTCCTGTGTTTGTAAATTCTATAGCATCACCAATCTTATAACCAGACCCTGCTGTTGCAATAACAAAATCTGTAATACCACCTCTTCCAACAGAATCTACTTGAATAATTGCTCCATTACCACCACCACTAACTAATATACTATCTCCTTCAGTATATAAATTTCCATCATTAGTTATAGAAATTGTTTTTGGAATACCTGTGATAGTTGCTTTGATAAAAATATCAGATTCATCATTTATTGTACCTCTTACAACTTCACTTATTTGAAAGGTACCTGAAATAGTATCATTGTTTAAAATTAATTCAGATACTTCAGTTGTACCAATTTGAAATTTAAATACATTTTCAACTACTGCTGTGGCTTCTGATGTTTCGCCTGTTATTGTTCTACCTATTAAATTAGTTGTATCACCAACAGTTCCAATTGCTCTTAATATTGTTTTTGTATCCCAAGTACCATCAGATGTTCTTAACATTTGTTCTCTAGGATATATTGTTTCTGAATTTAATCCAAATAATAATCTAAAAAATAATTGGTGTCCTCTATTTGTACCTTTTGCTCGATATAATGATTTAACATTTTTAATTAATTTTCTTTTGTCAACACCATTACTTAATGTTTCTGGTAATGTGTTTAAAAATTCATTTCTAAATTTTGTTAAGAAATTTGATATAGCTTTATCAGGATCTCTAAAATTTAATAACTCTTGTATATTGTTTACTGGATTTGGTTTGTAATTATTAATAATTGCTGTAGCGTTAGAACTAGCGCCCACAACTGTTTCACCATCTATAAACTTATCTTGTGCTGATATAAAAAGTCTATTATTACCTAAATCTTCAGCAAGTACAGTTGTAGTTGCATTTGAAGTTTGACCAGTGATTATTTCGCCTCTAGTAAATTTACCATAAGTAGAACTTTCTAAAATTATTTTATCACCGGCATCTAATTGTGTTCTATCTGTATCTAAACGAGAACCATCTAATATTAATTCATTTTCTTGTGCAGTTTCTGTTTCTAATAAAATACCATCTGTTGTTTGTATAGAAGTAACACCTAACTCTGCTGACTCCATAAACGTATAATACGTTTTTAGAAATTCTAAAAATTTAGGGTGTTGTTCTAATACGAACTCTGGAACCTGTTGATTAATCAGGCTTGATATTTTATCTGTGAACTTTGCCATTAGTAATTAGATGTTGTTGTATATCCAATACCAGCATCAGCAGAACCACCAACAAAAGTATCTGCCTCTACTGTGATAGTTGAGTTTGCTGTATCTATTTCTAAAATCTGATCTCTAACAGGAACTATATCATAAGAATCTGGCTCTACAGTTATTTCAATAACAGTAGATGATGCACCTCGTATATTTTCTACTGACGCAACATTTAAAGAGTTGATTGTGATTTGACCAGTTGTATAATTAACTGTTCCTTGAGTGTTATTTGCATATGTTCTAACAGAACCTACAAAATAATATCTTCTTATATTTCCACTTCCATCATCATCAAGGTAATAAACATTACTATCATTTGGTACTTTAAATCCTGTTGAACTTATAACACCACCAGATGCTGATTTATGTCCAGAGTGTGGATTAAAAATACCATTTCTAAAATAAACATCATATCTTGTAGATGTACTTAATGTTGGAGTAAATGATTTTCTTATAGTTAATTTAGTTACGTTTGATAAGATACTAGTATCTGTATCATCTATTAAACCTGTAACTTTTGAATGTCTAAACACACCATCAAATTTTTGAAGTGTATCTGTGTTGTAATTTGTTAAAGTGGTTGTGACATTTGATTTTATTGTATCTGAAGTTTTTGTAGTTGCTTTTTCATCATACTTTACAACTGTATTAAGTATAAGAGATGTAGTTTCTGGATCAACAATCTCTGGTCTAACAGATGCAACATTAAATTTTTGTAATTGTGTTATAATACTTGTCTTTGTAGTATCTGTAAGTGTAGAACCTGATGCTGCTTTAATGGCAATCTTTACTACACCATAAATTGGTGTTTCATCATCTTCACCACCCCACGCTGAAACTGATAATGCGTTTGGATATATTTCTTGTACAAGTGTTTCATAATCACCTGTTGTAACTGCTCTATCTTGTCTTGCATATTGTAACGGTGCATTATATCGTATTGACTCTTTTGATTGAGCCTCTGCGCCACCTTGAGCACTTGAAACTGTTGTTATAGTAACATCTGTAAATCCACCAACACTTCCTGATAGTGTAAATGCAGAAGCACCATTTGCTTCAGTTTTGTTGGAAACAATGTATTCTAAAATTACAATGTTACCATCATCTAAAGATTTACCAACAATACCATCACCAAAATAAACTTCAAACTTACCATTTTCACCTTCTTGTAAAAAATAGACTTTTGATGTATTATCTAAAGAAGTTAAACCTGTTGCTTTTGTCCAAGTGTTTGTTGTAGTATCAGAAACTGAATTTTGTATTTGTACTTTTAAAGTTGATGTATCAGCAGTTATACTTGGAATAATAAATTTCTGGTCTGGATCAGAAGTATCTACAGTATATTTAAATGTAACTAAAGTACCTTCGTAAATTGGTATACTATGAAACTTGTAAATACCATTTAAAGGTGTCATTGTGTGAGAAGCATTTGTTACAAACTGATAAGTTGTTCCATCTACAGTTGTTGTGAAAGTTGTTCCTTTTGCCATGGTAACTGATGCGCCAGAACCATTGTTTAATAAAACATCAATTGATGCTGTTGGAGACTTAGGTGATGTTGGAGTATAACCTAACATCTTCGCTAATGAAACTATATTTTTTCTGATGTCAGCACTGTCCAAGTACATTTCATTTGCTAACATATTAGCATTGAAACCTAGATAGTGAGTATTATATGCAAGAGTATCTAAAAGAATAGCAAAACCTGAACCTTCAAAATCATAATCTTGGAACTCTGCTTGATTTTGTAAAAATGTTTTTAAGTTTGATTTTATATTATCAAAATCTAATTCTGATACTGAAAGTTTGTTTGATGCCATTGCTATCTAATCCTTTGTAATAGTGTCGTTACAGAAACTGGTTCAGGTATATTCATAACATAAAAATATACAGTAACTTCAATTCCATTTCTATCAGGTTGTTCGTTAACTGAAACCTGTGATAATCTTGCTCTTGGTTCGTAGTTAGTTATAACTTCTTCTACTTTTCTTCTTATGAAAATACCAGTAAGTGGTGTAAAATTTTCAAAAAGTAATTCTCTTATACCACAACCTAATTCTGGATGGAATGGTCTTTCATAATGATTAGTTTGAATTAAATTTTTAACACTTCTTTTTACAGCATTAACATCTTCAATTTTTACAACATCATTTGTAACTACGTTTCTAGTAAAATCTAAATCTAAATCTTTATAAAAAGACCTTACAGATTTTTTACTTTTATTAGTATTTGAAGCGTCATATATTGCCATAACACTAATATTTATACACGATTAACCAGAAAATACATTAGAACTTCCAGTCGCTGCAGCATTAGGTACCCAACTACCGTGACCACCTGTTGCGTCACCTAATCTATGAATTGCTATACTATTTACTCTTACAGTTGAACTACCTGCCACCGCAGGGTCACCACAACTTGTTGTATCACCAACTCTAATTGAAGCAGCGCTGTTTATTTTAACATTAGGAGAACCACCTGTATATGCTGTTTGATGAAAAGGATTAGGAGTAGGACTTTCGTGTCCAACGTGGACATCTAAACCTGATCTAACACATGCTGGCATTATTTTCCTTGTGAGTTGTAAACCTTAAATGATCTTTTACGAGATTTGTTCATAGAACTTTTTTTAACTCTTTTACTAGTACCTTGAGAAGTCTTTTTTGGCATTCTTTCATGCGCTACAAATGATTTCGCTATTTTTGCCATTATCTTCTAGCCTCTCTCGCTGCTTTTAGTGCCGCTTTTCGTTTATCTGCGATTATCGCTTGTCTAATCTTTCTTCCCATAGGAATTTCTACAGATTGACTGATTTGTTTACCTTTTTTACTCACATATTCTACGCTGATAAACCTATCTTTATAATCACCTTGTACAGCTCTAACTGCTTTCTTTAAACTTGTTTGTTCAGTATCTTTTTCATCGCCATTTTCGTTCCAAAATGTAAATTTTCTCATTTTTGCCATTATATTTTATGCTCCATTAAATAAATCTTCGTTATTTGTTGATTTTGTTTTTTCTTTATCGCATCTACAGTGACCACAACACACAATTTTAGTGCCTTTGTCGTATTCTTTTATACAATCGCCACCACAGTGACAGTCGTGTCCGCAATTTTCACAATATTTTGTCATATTTCTATTTATGTTAGTATTTACAACGCACATTTGCGTGTTTTAGATTCGTTTCTGTTAAATTTTCTTTATTTTTCAACGCCGAATCGCCAA
>Ga0181403_1000006_pt1 | contig 52923 bp, 42 predicted proteins | sample 26SPOviralmetaG_FD_130132 | JGI IMG/M metagenome (GOLD analysis project Ga0181403, IMG submission 130132) | Marine viral communities from the oligotrophic San Pedro Time Series (SPOT) site, San Pedro Channel, CA, USA - 26 SPOT_SRF_2011-09-28 | ecosystem: Environmental > Aquatic > Marine > Strait...
AACTTCGAAGTAATCTGGTAGTATTTGTTGTAATCCTTCAAAATCTACTTTTTGCCAATATCCAAATCTAAGTGTTAATGCACTTCTATCATATCCGATTTCAAAATCAGATGAACCATACCATTTTTTAATTTCTTTAAATTTTTTATATCCTATTCTCATATTTTATATTTTTATATTCCACATTCCATTCTATGAACATACTCATGATGGAGGTATTCAGTATAAACTTGTAAATTTAAGTAATCGCCTTGTTTACTATAATCTCCAATGTAACTAAAATCCAAACTATCAAAGTTAGAATCATTACTAACTAACCAAGAATATTGCTTTTTGGTTAAATATGTTAAATCATTTAATTTTTTTACTAAATCTGCTACTGTCATATCTTATATATTTTAAAATTGTCCATCATCTTCAAATGATACTAATTCTGGTTCAGAATACTTGTATGTTACTGATAAAGTTGGGTTGAATATTGTTTGATATCCACTTTGATTATAAACACTATTAGTAAAGTTACTAATAACTGTATCTATAAAATCTTTTAGAAGATAAGTTCCATCAGAAGAACCAAATCCATCTCCTTCATCCCAATCATTAGTCCATTCTTCAGCTATCTGTACTGAAATATCAACCAATTCAGAGAATTGAATTTGTTCATCATTAATCATTTGTTTGAAAGAATCAATACCAAGAGCTCTTGATACGATATTGGAAGGGTTTACTAAGTAATTCATTCGTTTAACTTTTAAGTGTTATTAATTATTTACATAGTAAATATACGAAAAAAAAACGAGAAATCCAAGCAAAAAGTGAATTATTTTTTGTTAAATTCGATTACCTCGAAGATTCGTGTAGAAATTTTCTTAGTTCCTTCTACATTGGTAACGATGATTGAGTTTTTGAATTTATCCCAATCGATAGAGAATTTTTTATCTAATACACCATTGTTTTCTTCTTTAACTAATTCGTTTAGTGCATTAATTGTATAAAGAGTATTAGATTGCTTCTTACGATGTACTAATATAGTATCAGAAAGAGGTCTTTCTGGTCTAAATGTTGTATCTATATTATAGGTAATAAAAAGCTCTTCCAAATTACCCTTATTCTGTAAAACATAGATATAGTTATAAACTATATGATACGTTTCTCGAATTTGTTGCAAGGTATTTTGAAGTTCAGCTTTAGTAGTGAAAGTACAAAGTAACTGTGTTTGCATAAAATTTCCTATCTCTTTATATATGGTCACATATAAATATAATCCAATTTTACGAAAATGTTAAAATATTAACTAAATGTAATGTACATCGAATTAGAGTTATCTACGAGGGTTCTAGCAAGTGTATTTCTTAGAATACTCTTCTTTTTCAGGAAAATCTCTACCCTCAGCAACGTTGGCACAATATAGTTTTTCTTTCATAGCAGGATGTAGATTCATTTCTAAATTAACTGCTGGTTCATAACCCAAACCTCTTTGTCTTGGTGCAACAGTTGAGAGAGGAATCTTTTCTCCACTTGTCTCTACTTCAAATACCAATTGATAATCACCCTTTTCATCTGGTCCATCTATTGTTAGATTTTCTTCTATTTCATCATAATTGGTTGTACCAAATATTCTTTCAAGAACTTTAGGGTCTGCATTAACACCTCCAAGAGACATCTTCTCTTCTCCTTCAAGTAATGATTTAAGTGGAAACTTTTCTCTTACTGTATTCATCATACCACTTTTGTATGGTTCGTTTACCATATTTTCAACAAATGCTTTATTAAAATCTTTTCCTATTTTTAGATGTTTTTCAAGTTCCTTTTCTGATTCTTCATCACCTAAAAATTTACCAGTTCTCATCATCATTGTAGAAAACTTATCTAAGTACATTGAAGTGGTTTTTTGTTTTTTAAATCCAGCTTCAATCATTTTATCTCTTAATTCATCTCGGTTGATTGGATGTGTTAATCCTTTTAAAACTTTAACAAATGCAGCAGTATATTTTTTATCTTGATTTAGTGCTTTTGATAATTTAGCAATACCTTCTGGTGAATCATCTATACTATTCATTAAGGTAAGTTGTTGTAAAGAAACATTATTATAGAATTCAACATTACTACTTCTCATTTTCTCGTTAAATACTTTTGGAGAAGCTGCATCAGGTACTCTATTCATACCTTCTTCTTTTAATTCTTGTTCTCTTTTCTTTAACTTTTCATCTTCTTTTTTACCTTCACCTTTTGTATTTTCTTTATTAGCTTTTAGTTCAGCTCTTCTTTGTTGTACCTGTTCTAACTCTTTAGATTCTTCTTCACTTAAAGCCCATGTACCAACTGCACTTACTGATGGTTGTGATAGGAATATATCCAAATCTTTTTTAAGTGATACTTCATCTAATTTAGATTCACCTGTTTCTTTGTTTTTTACTCTAAGGTACATATCAGTAGAGAATCCTTTGTTTTGAGAATAACTTTCCATTCCCATTGCTTCTACCTCATCACCTAAATCCCATGCACCATTTTCTACTTCCCAATTTCCTTTTCCAAACTCAGCATCATATCTTTGTCTAATACCCGCTCTTACCGCTTTAGAAGAGTTTACCCAACCTGCATCTAAAATAGGTTCTTGTCCTTTTTTATATCTTGGTGGTTTATAAGATGAACCATCTGCCTTTTTTTGTTCTAACTTTTCATTATGAGATTCAATGATAGATACAACTTGTTCAAATTGTTCATCATCCAATGTAGAGAATACCATAGACATTACTTCACCAGCTTGAGCTTGTATCTTACCTGCACCAGAACCACCAATCATTGAAGTCATTGGAGGTGTGGTACTATTCACTAGTCGAGCATTCACTAACCTCTCCATTAGTTTAGCATATTTTTTTGGTACTTTCGATGGTGAACCAAAAATATCTTCTGGTAATTTTACTGGTGTATCAGAGTTAGATTCTGGTTTATTTTTTTCATACTCTTCATCAGTTATATCAATTTCTTTTTCATAAAACTCTCTATTAACTTCACCAAGAGATTTATTTTTTTCTCTTTTTAGAACATTTGGTTGAGATTGTGGAGTTGATTTCTTTTCTTCAGATTCACCTTCTTTGTCTTTTTGGATTTTATCTGCAATTTCTTTTTCTTTTTTTCTTTGTGCTTTTTGAGATGGAGTATTAAAAGTTTTCTTTATAGAATCTTGTTTTTCCTTTTCTTCTTCTGGTGAACTTCCATCACCACTTGAGTTTTGTTCCGAATCTTTAGCAGCTTCTTCTCCTTCTTCTCCTTGTTTTTGCTTTTCTTTTTCATAATCAGAATCAGATACCGCTTTTAGTTTTCCACTGTCATCCTTCTTGTATTTTTTAGCACCATCTTTTTTCTCATCACCCTTCTTTACATAAAAACCTTTACCAATATGAGCATAATCTTTATCCTCACCTTCAGTATCATCTTCATTAGTTAGAAATTCAAAGATAGTTTCTTTTACATCATACTCACCCCATTCTGAAAGAATCTCAGACATGATTGATTGGTGTTCCTTGTTATGTACATTGGGAATTCCTACTCTGAATGAGAGTTCTCTTACTAACCTATCTATGATTTCTTTATAATCCATACTATACTATAAATATTAAGGTGCAGAATTCTTATATGTATGGTCACTTGGTAGAGAACTTGTTAATCCCCATTTGTGTGCAAGATAACCTTCTGCTTTTATTAAATGTGTTAAATCAGTACCACTTGTACCAGGTATATTTGCTACTGCAAAGAATTCACCTAATTTACCATCCAATTCTTGAGATGACCTGTTTCTCATCAACCTTAATTGTTGGTTTGTTTGTAATGAGTTATCATAATCATTTACAGGTGTGAATGCATTTGTACCATCTACTCTAACACCGATTTGGTTTCCACTCTTATTAAACCAACAAGCAACTACATGATATTGGTTTCTTGTTAAACTTTTATCATCCCATAATTCTACATTACCAATTGTAGAACTAATTCTGTTAGAAAATAAACCATCCAAATCTAATTCACCTGGCCAAGAGTTTGAGTTGTTACCACTACTGATTGCATAATCTCTTTTTGGTGATTGATTTGTTTCATAACTCCAAAGTGTATCTTGAGTACTATTTGTTCCTTCGAATCTAAACACACCGATTGCCCAATGGTTACCATTTGATACTTGTGCTTCATTTGTACTACTTTGTAGATAATCTCCATTACCATCAAAATCGAATACATTCAATCCGTTCTGAGTTGATGAGTTAGTTACTACATTACTACCAATATCTATTGTATAAGTTCCTGATTTATCAGTTACAGAATTTAGACCTGTTCCACTTCTTGTGTAAGTTGAAGAATCTGATGCATCAATCCAAGCAACAGTTGTGATATCTGTACTTGGTGACCAAGGAGTTGAGGCACTACCTGTTGGCCAGATGTGTTCGTTATTATAATAAACACCATCCACCGAAACATTATTGAAATAAATGCCTTGTGCGGTATTAATCCTTCTATCCATTGTTATCCTTGTATGATATATAATGTACCACTAACTGGTGTAATTGCTTCATAAGATGCGGTTGTCATCACTTGTATCGTATCTACTGTTGATGAACTTACATATCCTAAACTTGCTATCTGATTTGAACCACTAATGATATTACTACCATCTGTGATTTGAGTTGAACCACTTATGATTCCATCACCCTCTGTGTTTAAATATTTTGAATCAAAAGTTGTTGTGGTAGCTACAGAATCAACTACCCATGTTGTTCCATTATAACGATATACCGTACCATTACTTGCGGTGTGAGTATCTCCACTTGATGCTCCATCAGGAAAATTGAAAGCCATAATTAAATCTCCTTTACTATATAAGTATTAAAGTAAACTCTTCTTACGAGCCTTACCTTGAGTTTCTACTTCACATTCTACTTCGTATTCATTCCAAGGTTTTGTCGGTTTTTCATTAGGGAATACAAATTTTCTACAAGTACCATCATCATCAAAGTAAATTGTTTTTACCATTGTAGTTGGAATATGTCCACCTGTTGGTAAAACTTCATGTCCTTCTTCAAAGATGTTTTCGATTGTAATTGTTAAATTTTGTTCATCATCCCAAACCCTTTCTTCTTGTTCTAATAATCTCCACGCACCTCTATTCAAATCTTGTTGTTGTAAAGTACAATTTAAATAAGAAAATGTCGTATAAAGATTATTATAAGAATCGGAATATGTAGCGGCGGGTGCAAGATGTCCTTTATCCCATGGATTAGAGTAATAATCATGTTTATCTGATGTATGTACTCCATTTTCTTTATGAAAATCCATATTACCTCTATCTACGTTTTTTGGTCTATTTGTTGAGGTATAAGTAAGTTTTACTGGTTGTTCCAATACTTCACTATACCACACCTTAAATACTGCGTTCTCAATTATAACTTCTTCTCTTAGTTCTTGAGCAACGATTTCTTCTGGACTACACCCAACTAAGAGGAATGTAAAGAAGATTAATTTTAATAATTTCATATTTTTTATTAAAGTTTTAGTTCAATATATAAATATTAAACTTTTGAGTAATCACTACCCCAATCTGCTTTGACAGGAAATCCATAACTTTCGAGAACGGATTTAACTAATTTAATAGTTTCAACCTCAGAATCATCAAATTCAAATAAGAATGAATCATAAGTGTATAATATAGGAAGAGGAAGTTGTAACTTCTTAAGTTTACTCAGTACCTCAATGTTGAACTCAGTTTCCGTCGCTTGGAGAATATAATTAAAGAACTTTTGTGCATTAGGTTTTTCAATCCAACCTAAAGGTATTTTTCTACCTTTGGGAGTTTGTAAATAACCATTTTTCACTGCTTCGTTTTGCATCTTGGAAATAAACCTATCTACTTTATCAAAGAATGGTATCTTTCTATCTTCATCGGATACTCCCCCATATAAGATTCTAAACGTTCTTCCTTTGGATTCCCCATAATCACAACCATATTGGTCTGCTAACCATTGGTGAACCGAAGTATCGGGTAGTTTGTATTTAATCAACTTACCAATAATTCGTACATGATAAGCATCATAATCGAATTGTAAAAAGAGTTTACCTTTCTTTGGAATGAATACTCCCCTACTACCATCGGATTTGTTTAATGCACCATAATTGATACCTAAATGTCTATTGGAAGGTCTTGATGTAATCGTATATGGATTGTATTCGGTGAATGTGTGTGAAAACCATAAAGATTTACGATTATCTGGCCATCTATCAAAAAATTTTTCCCTATCGACCTGAATCCCTTTTCTCTCGATATCTGAAAGGATAGGAATCATCGTTTCATCCACCCAATTGTTTGTATGTTTTATATCCCATTCATCTGCAATACCTCGTAGTACCTCACCCCACTTCATTATAGGGATACTCTTACCCAAACCATCTCTTATACCCATTCGGATATAAAAACTCGTTAGAACCTCTAATTTATCACCGAATGAGTATATCTTAAAGTTTTCGAAGAATAAAGAAGTTTGCACATCTTTTAGATTATTTACCTTAATATCGGTTTGTAAGAAACCTTTTTTGTTCCAAATCCACTTTTCTTGATTCGAGGTTGATAAATCTATTTCTAACTTTTCACAATCATTATGGTTGAATGGAAGTATAAAATCAAGATTTCGGAATTGGACATACAAAAATGACAACCCATTAGTCATAGGATGTCTTTCCAAATCTTCCCAAATAGGAATAATCTTAGATTCTTCGTTATTCCAATATTCGAGAAATTGTTCTTTCTCTTTATTAGTTTCTACTATAATCATTCAGTAACTCCTGCATTATATTCTAATAGGATAAGTTCTGCAGTTTCTTCATCTACATAACCACTTCCATCGATATCGATTAAGTGTCCTATATAATACATACCATCTTGTTGTGTTAAATCTGTTTTTTTCATAATATTACAAATATACGAATTATTTTTGAATTTACCAAATTAATCTTCAAACATTTCATAAAGTTGACTAATTTCACTAACCCAATTTGGTGAAAAATTTGATAAAGAACTTAAATCACCCAACTTTACTTCAGTAACAGCCACATTATTTTCCAATACCTCCAACAACCCGTTTATAAGTGTAGGATACTCTTGAATATCAGATAAAAGTTTATCTTTAATTTCTGGTTTTAATCGTTGAAATAAATTTTTCATATTGCTAAGTGATTTAATTTTTCATGTAATCGTTTCATGTGTTTACAAGGTGAATGTGGCCTGAATTCTCTTGCCTTACATTCACAATCATCAATCTTGTAATCAGTTACCCTCACTTGATAGTAAGATAACTTACCTGTCTTTTTATTACGAGAACCCATTTCTCGATAGTACCAACTACTTGTCATAACCAACAAATTTCAGTTTAACATCATCAACTAATCCGTTTGATACTGCGAATGGATATTCTTCATTTAACCAATAGTTTTGAACAGTATCAACTTCGTTCAAACAATCTTCTTTTAATTCTTCGATATCATAACTATCGCCATATTTGATACCACCACAAAGAACCATTAGTTCATTAAGTTTATCAAAATCGTTTTGAAAATTAACAATTGATTTAATAATTTCTAATTTCATTAATTGAGAAACCATATTGTTGTGGTCATACATTTCTTTCGACCAAGGTTTTGTAATTTTTATTCCGTAATTCATATCTTATTTGTTTAAAGTTAACATTGATAATGGAACATTATATTCATTACTCAAGTTATATCTACCAAGTTCATTGTTGTTTAGAACTTCAATAACAGCTTTAGTTCTGTTAATTTTCTTAACTCTACATTGTTTACCACTAAGTTTTGGGTGATTAACTGAAACATTAGCTCCGATATAAAGTTCATTCTTTACATCCCAAGCTATTTCACTTTTTTTGATTTTGATTACTTCAACTACTTTAGAGTTCAACTCTCTTAGTTCTTCAAGGGAAAGGTTTTTTAATTCTGAATAATTCATGTTTTAAGTTTTAAGTGTTATTAATTATTTACATAGTAAATATACGAAAAATAAATGAGAAATCCAAGCAAAAATGGATTTTTTTTCAATTATTTTAACCACAAGTTATAAACATAATCGTAACTTGTTTTTAGTTGTTTTGCTAGTTCTGAGAATAATCTTTCTCTTATTAAACTATCGTAAACACCAAGGTAATCATATACATTACCATCACCAAATAGTTGAGTAACTAATCCAACAAAGGTAGCATCATCTTTAATATCTTTACCCATATCATCAGTTGGGTACGTTTCTAAGTAAAATTGTTTAATTGTCATATCTTTTAAGTTTTAATCATTTACATAGTAAATGTACGAAAAAAATACGAGAAATCCAAGCAAAAAGTGAATTATTTTTTAAATTTTTTCAAAATAACCACCAACATCAAATGAAATATTAGTGTTTATAGAACCTTTAGTAGAAGGTACGAATTCGGATGGTTTAGCTATTCTAAAATCAACAGAAACTCTACTATCATGTTCTTCATTAGTTTTATTACCATGTAGTAAGTTTGCTCCTTTGAATACTAAAACCTCACCATATGAGATATTATAGGGTTTAAAATCTTCCTTACCCTCTTCTGATTCAATCCATATAGTATTTGTTTCATATGAATCGGTAAATGGTAGTAGTATATTTATTTCTGATTGTCCATGATTGTAATCCCTATCTCTATGCCACTCACCAACAGCTTGATTACCTTTTAAATGAACTCTGAAAGTTGGAATCTTTTGGAATATAATTTCATCTAATTCAAATTCATACTTAATGAACTTATCTATAAAATTATAATATGTTTGTCTAAACCTTTCATCAAAGTTACTATAATATAGTTTATGCCATGTAGTAGATTGGTCTTTTTCTCTTGTGAGTGTTTTATATTCTTCTACTTCATGTAGATTTTCAAGTGTGTTTGTTTTTAATGTTTCCTTTACAATTTCTCTGAATGGATATAAGGATGTATCATATCTTAATTTATATGTTTTCATATATTCCAATATTTTGATTGAATAGAATAGATATCAATGGGTGTTCTTTTCATATGTCCACCTTTTTTGAATTCAACACCTTTTAAAGAATATCCAGCTAAAAAACTTCTTCTAAATCTATTTGAATTATTTGGTTCTGAACCATGGACTGTATGTGAATGTAAAAGAACCATATCACCCTTTCTTGTATTACCTTGTATTTTTTTAAAATCATGTCCTTCAGGCATTACACATGGTTTACCTCTTTCATTTCTCCAATTTTTTGGATTAGTTTTCACCCTCTCTTCATCAACTTCAATTGGTAATATTCCTAATCTATGTGTACCCTCATAATTCCAAACAGCTCCATTCTCTTCATCATGATTATCTAAAGCTATAGTAATGTTTAGATATTCATTATGTTTACATCCTGTATAAAAAGAATTTTGATGCATATCTCTACCCAATTGACCTGGTGGTTTAAAGTAACACCAAGTTTGTGTTCCATCAATTTTACCATTTAGTAAAAATTCTGTTGCTTCTATTATCTTTGGATGTGTAAATATTTTTTGAAACTTTTCAGATAATTTATGTGGATACATAAATGGGTCATAATCACCCCATTCTTCCCCACCATCTTTAGTAGTTTTTTGTCTTTCTTTTCGAAGTATCTCTAATTCATTATTTAATTCATCACACTCATATTCAGTAAGTAAGGGCAATGTGGAGAATCCTCTATATCTCCAATCGAAAAGTAATTGTTGTTTTTCTTCTTCAGTAAGATATATCATATAACCTAATTTAGTTTGTATATGTATATATATTTAATTTTTGTAAAATTGTAATAAATTTGGTAAATATAATTTTAAGTTTGGCATTAGATGACCAACCAATTTAATAGCAGCAGAATTAGATTGTTGTACTGTTTTTTCATTTACAATAGTACTATCTAAAGAATTCACATCCTTAGGCCCTCTTATTCTCCATTTTACATCAACAACAACATATAATGGGTTATTTATAAATTGACCTTTTGCTCTACTTGATAACTCATATATAGGAGAACCTTTATCATTTGTTTTTTGTAAAAAATATCTTCGTATAAATCCCCTATTATAATCTTTATCACTTGGTTTAGGAATAAACGCTTTAATATTTTTTTCTATAATAGGTGTTCGGATTATTTTATTATATCTATCTTTATTTTCCATTATTGCTCATCTCCTATTAATCTAAAATCACAAGTAATATCTGTTTGCCATACCATACCACTCATACTATGTCCTACTGATATTATTTGGTAAAAACTTGGTGGCCCATATTTAAAAGGAATACCTTCAAATTGAATCATATCTCCAACTTTAAATCCACTTACACCATGTACACTAAATCTAACTTTGGCAAGACCAGGTATTGGATTAACTCTATTTGTATATTCTTTTTCAACTTCACCCTTAATATTAGAATGTAATCCTTTATCAATTAACTCTACTTGTTTTAAAGCAGCTTTATCATCCCATGTACCAACACATAATAAAGATTCAATAGTACCATTATCTCTGGAAGATTTTGTTGGGTCTGTTACAGCTTCTATAATATCTATCTTACCTTTTCTATCTTGAACTCGTGAAAATACACCTGCTTTATTGGCAAATATATCAAATGCTCTTGCATTAGCTGGTGGTTCTTCTTCCTCTTGGTTTTCAGTAGTTTCTGGTTGCTCTCCTTGAGCTGCCATTTTATTTAATTTTGTTCCAACTTGGTCCTCGAATACTCCTGGGTCTGAATAAACTCCACCAAATAACATAAAAGGTGTATCACCACTACCATCTACCTGATTAGCAGACATTTTCTTTATCATAACACTACTCTGCATAGCACCAGGTACACTCATATTCCAATCTATTGATAAAAACGGAGAACGAGAACCTCTTGCTTCAAAAGTTGCAATTTCATCTACTGTTTGTTTTTCAATATGTCCTGAAAATGTTTTATCTTCATATGTTAATATAGTAGGGCCTTTATCATCTCCCTGCTCTGCTCCTTCTCTTAATTGAAAATCCCATATAGAATTACAAGCACCACTCATACCATTTAACATTTCAACCATCACATCTTTAGAGTTCATATTGGATTTAGCCATACATTGTTTAAAAAATTCATAGTTAATATATAAATCCTTTAACCAACCCCAAAACCCTGCCTTTTCTTTTGTAGGTTCTACTGTATCATCACAATCGTATTTTAATACATCACCATCTAAATCATATGTACATGGAAATGCAAAAGGTACTGGTCTTGATTGTCCTGTTGCAGGGTCATCTGCAGAACCATTCAACTCTGCAATTTCATCACCTTCTGGTGCAGATTCTACAATTGGATGTAAGTTTGCTTGAAATTCTTTATTACCCAACTCTTCAAAATTGATAAACTTTATAGGTTCTTCACTTTCAGAATCTACTAAAGCCTGTCTTAATCCAAAATTAGGAGCTTGTGTATTCGGTATATATAATACAGATTTATCAGTACTCCACATATGTGGGAAAGCTTTAATTACAGTTTTTGAAATATCAATAGTTAAATTTTGACTTTTAACATCATCACAACCAGTTTCTTTTCTTTCCAAATCCATTGCATATGAGTTGAATAAAGCCACTGCCAATTCAAATCTAATAAATCGTTCTTTATCAAACAATGGAGTATCGTTTGGTATAGATAATGATTCACCACTTCTATTTCGTATAGTTGTACCTTTGGTTAATGATTTCAATAAGTGGTCTCTTACTTCTTCATCAAAATTAACAAAATTACCTTCATACGCCCAACTTCTTCCTTGTGAATCCTTCTTTGTTGCCCAACTTCGAGTATTTGCTGTTTTTTTGGTATTAGGTAACCCATTAAACATCTGTTTGTACAAAGCAACTCCTGGTGTACTCTTACCAATTTTTTCAGGTTCAAATGATGGTGCACCATTGTTTACTGTATTTTCTGTACTATTACCTCCAGTATGTACTTGCATATATTCTGCAACTTGTCCTACACCTGATAGTTGTACTTCTACTTCATAAGTTTCACCTGCTCCAAATTTAACACTTCCACCAGAAACAATTCCTAATGTTGCATCATATTGGTATTTTGAATCTTTCCTTTTTTCTTTCAGATATGTCCAATTATTATATTGTACCATATCACATGGTGTAATTGCTCCACCTGCACCTACTTTTTGTTCAACAGAATCAGCAACATTCCAACCCCACTCAAGTAAAACATGAAATCCTGGTTCTAAGAAATATTTTGCAATTTCATCTGTTTGTTCTTTTGTAAAACATTTTATTACAAATTTTGATATTTTTAAAGCTCCTTGTTGTCTTTCTTCTATACTAAGTGATTCAATAACAGGAGAAGGTCTTAACCCTCTTCCTTCCTCAATTTTAATTGGAGTAGTCATATCTAATGAATACCCAAGTATACCTGGTTGTGTTAGATTACCATATGTATTTTCAAAAGCAGTACTTTTATCATAATTCTTTCTATGGAAACTTTCCATTACCAAACCACCAGGACTATCTCCTTCAACATCTTTTCCTGCAGAAATTACTCGTATCCATGTAGAAAGTCCACCAACACCACCTTGAGATAGGGGTTTGTTTGTGTTTTCAGCTCGAGATTCTAAAATCTCTCTGAGTTCTTTGTATAAATTTGAATACTTTGGAAAAAACATACATTATAATTTTCTAAAATCGTTTATAATTTTTTGATAGTTTTGTGGTATTCTCAACTGAGTACCATCTGGTAATGCAAAAGTAGCATCATGGATGTTATTAGCTGTAGCAATTATCCACCAATAAGCAGAATCATTATAAAACTCATTTGCAAGAGTATCTAATCTATCATCTGTTTGTGTAACTATATATATGTCATTATCAGATTTAGGTATATCAGGATACACCCTTGACCTAAAAACAGTTCTACCATCTTTAAGTTTTTGTTTCTTATTATTTTGATATCTACTTGTTGCCATTTTATATTAAAAAGTTTTTGGAGTACCTCCATAGTTATAAAGTTCGGTTTCAATACCCGGTGTTTCTACCAACTTAATTGTCATAGATACATCAATAAACTTTGGTAATTTCAATCCATCAGTATCTATTTCCCAATTTCCATTATCTGGTACAGTATAAGTTAATGATTCTATAAATCCTGTTCTATCTTTATAAACATCTCCTAATTGAAATTTTATAAATGGAGCATTTATTATATCTAAGTTTTCACCACCATATGAAGGATATGTTTGTCTTGTTAAAAAATCTATTCTTTGCCAGTTTAGAGCCAATTCATTAGAATCATTACAATATATGTTTAAGTTAAATGTTATTGCTCTCTCAACACCTTCATAGATATAATAATTATGAGGATTTCCAATAAATTTATTTCCACTCCAAGTTGGAGTAACTGTTTCACTTAACCCACTTACAGTAGTTCTAAAAAACATTTTATCATCTTCAATTTTCCCATCTCCATATTTTTTATCAGAAGGTTGTGGGTTCAATGATTGAATCCAAAAAGGAACTTGTAATACTTCATCTTCAGAAGTTACATTATATAATGGTGTTTTGTGTGTTCTTGGTTTTTTACTTTTATAAAAGAGGGCCCCTTGTCTATCCTCAATTGCATCCATACCGATACCCATTTTTCCTAAAATATCGGCTTCTTTATTTTTAAGGATATCTGTACGATGGTCATCGGTAGTTCCATCTCCTTTATCAAAATAAGTTGCAGGTTCAGTATCTCGTATAGGACCACCACTTCTTTTTCCAAAAATAGCCCCTCTTATTGCATCTTTACCTGCTTTTAAAGCTCCACCAACTGCTTGTTTACCTAAAGTAGATGGGTTACCACCAGATGCCTTTAACAACGCTCCTAATCCAGTTCCATTTTTACCCCATGTTTCTTTTGTATAAGCTTCGTTTGTTGGATTATCTTTAATTGTTTTTCCATCTTTTCCAACTTCATCATCAGCTTCTATTCCCATTCTCGATGGTAGTAATGTTACTGGTATTCCAAGAAAAGAGTTAACTGCATCTGTTGCTTTACCTATTACTTTAGATAAACCACCTCCCTCTTCAGAACCCAGTGCATTTAACATAGTATCTTTATCAGGAGTACTTCTTTTAGCTATTCGAGTTGCTTGATTACCATATATTAGTGGATTGTTTAGTTCCACAAGAGATTTTACCCTAACTCCACTAAGTTCTTGTTCAGCAAAGTTTTTAACTTGTTGTTTAAAACCACCTCTATTTTCTTGTGCAGAAGAATCTACCAAACCATCAGCAGTTGTTCCACCAGGAAAGTTAAGTTCTTTGTTTTTAAATAATTCTTCTATTGTTGGCATAATTTATTCTCCTTATGATACTAATCTTGATGCAAAGTTTGAACGATTAAGTTGTTTTTCTAATTTTCCACCAATCCCTCTTGTTAATACATCTCCATCCATTTCAATTAAAGCACCTAATAGTACTGCATCTCGTACTTCATCTAATTTTTTAAGTAATTCTTTATTATCTCCCTTATCACCTTCCATTAATCCTATTTTCTCAGCTAATTTTGAAACAAGTTCTGGTAATTTAGCACTACCACCCGTAGCGGCTCCCGCCATACCTGTTATGAATCCTATGTTCTTAACATCCAATCCTTGGGCTGCCATAGCTACACCAAACATTGCAGTTGAGAACTCATTGAGTACTTGAGTTAGTGATTGAATAGGAGTTATAGAGGATTGTACTTTTTCTAAAAAGATATCAAAATTTTCTATTGATGTTACTAAATGACTTGAAAATGTTGTAATACCTGGTCCAAACGTTACTAATTTTTCTAACATTGCAAGAGGACCTGTTGGTTGTTGTTCTTCACCACTCACCCAACTTGCAAATTTATTACCAATAGCACCAACCGCATTTCCAATACCTCCAGCGGCTGCACCTACTCCTGCTCCAACTCCAAATACCGCAAGGGCTCCACCAAGAGCAGTGATTGCTCCTGCCATAGCAAGTACTTCACCTGCAGAACCTGATTTTTCTACTATCATTCCAAGTGTATTACCAATAGAATCAAATACACCTATGATTGTTTCTCCAACTACTTCTGCAATTGATACAAATGCTCCAGCTACTGTTTCTACGATAGGTGCAAATGCCTCCATCATACCTATCATAGTATTTCCTATTACATCTGCTAATTGTACAAATCCATTTACAAGTATTTCAATTACAGGAACTACAATAGCGGCAATTCCTTCAAATATAGATTTAAACATTTTACCTAATGGTTCAAGTGCAGGAGCCATAATTCTCATGGCGGCCGCTAAACCAATAAATGCTAATGTGATTGCTGCTAATCCGATTAGAGCTGCTGGATTTGCTAATGATGCTAATCCACCTGATAATCCTTTTAAGAATCCACCAAGTCCTTTTCCTATAACATTCAATGCAGTACCAATACCTTTTGATATACCAGATATTAAACCTCCAATACCACTACCAATAGATTTCATTGCTCCACCTAAACCAGATGCAATAGATTTAATTGCTCCACCCAATCCTTGTCCTATTGATTTGATACCATTACCTAATGTTTTTAAGAATCCTCCACTACTTGATGCAGTTTTAGTTGTTGTTTTACCAAGACTGAGTAGATTTTTTCCTATACCAAATATACCACCACCTAATAATTTTAATAATGGAAATACTAATTTTAATCCCATAAAGGCGGCACCCAATACAACTATTTTTTTACCAAGTCCTCCTGCACTACCCGCTTCTTCTCCACTAAGTCCTGCAAGTTTATCACCTATCCAATCAAATGCTGGTTTTATAATATCGTATGCTTTCATTACAGCATCTTTAACAACACCAAACCCTTCTTTCATTCCATCAATAAAACTCATAATCGATGGTTTGTTTGCAGTAAACCAGTCTCCCATTTTATCGAATGCAGTTTGTACCTTCTCAATACCACCTTTTAGTATTTTCATTCCACCATCATTTATCCACTTCATCAAACCTTGAGCTAAAGGCATTAATAATTGACCTACCTTCATACCGATATTTGCCAATTGACCTTTTAGTACATCCATAGATGTGTTCATTTGATTAGTGGTTTTTTGTTGGTTTAAAGCCGCTTGTAATCCTTTTTTATCCATTTTGGATAAATCTTTACCAGAAGCTATTAAAGCTTGAGCCGCTTCTAAATCTTTTCCTTTTAAATCACCAAGTTTTTTTTGGATTCTCTGTTGGTTAATCATATCTCCAATTGGCATTCCTGCTGCTTTGGAAAGAGCTTCTTGTTGATAAACATTAAGTTTTGTTAAATCACCAAGTTTACTTACTTCTTTTAAAGTTGCTTGTTGAGCTCCTACAACATCACCTTGAGCTGCAAGATATCTTGCTTGATTGAAGTTAAGATTTGTACCTAATATTGCACTTGCTTCTAATTCTGAATTAATAGAAGATTCAAAATCAAGTAATCCTTTAGCAACACCAGCTGCTTGTTTAATTGATGTACCTAATTTAGCTGCTTGAATTGCTGCCTTCTGTAAAGATTGTGGTGAACCTTTGAAGTAAGTGTAAACTTCTTCAGAACTTTCCGCCATATCCTTCAATACCTTATCTGCAGGTACTCCTGCTAAGTTTGAAGCTTGAACGGTTATGTTAACCATGTTCTGAGCAAGGTCTTGTGATTGTCCGAATGCGTTTTGGAATAGTTTATTTACATTACCAATAGCATCTGCACTTAATCCCATACCTACCGCTAATTTGGTAGTATTATTTAGTACTGCTGCACTTACATCTTCAACACCACCAAAGGCGTTAAACATTGCTCCAGCTGCTTTTGCACCATCTTCAAGTGAACCACCCATACCTTGAGCAATTCCTGATACAGTTCCTATCTTAGATGATATACCTGCAAATTGTCCGTTGAGTATTCCTGTTTCTTGTCTAAATGCAATTGTGGATTTTTGCATTTTATCCATGGTGAGTAAACTCATTCCAAGTAAGGCAACAAACCCAACCATGGCAGTTCTCCAAGAGAATATAGATTTAAATACAGCTCCTCCTGATTTCTTCATAGCATTTGCTAATCCAGCAGCTTGAGATTTACCTTCTCTCATCCCTTCGTTGAAATCAACTACAAATTGTTTTGATGCTTTACCTAATTTGTTTTTGATTCCATCTGCTCCTTTTTTAGCAAGTGAACCTAACATTCCACCAAGAACAGGTATTTGATTAAGGTGTCCTGTCATTTTATCAAGAGCACCTCCTATTGATTCTTCGTATTGTTTTGCTGCTTTATTTACAGCTTCTGTGTTTTGAGCAAGTTTTTCTTCTGTTCGTAATGTAGCTAAGGTAGTATCTAATATATCTACTTTAGCATCACCAATTGCTTTATTTTTACCAAAATGAGATGAAGCTATTCTATCTTTTTCAGCTTCTATTCTTTGAATTTCTTGTGTAATTGATGCAGAATCACTCAGTCCACTAACCGATGATTTCAATTCACTATTAAACTCTTTTATTTTTTGGCCTAATTTTGTTCTATAATCAATTTCTGAATCAATATCCGATTGAATATCGGCTATAAGAGATTGGGAAACTTTCAGAGCGCTCTGATATTCCTGTTCTAATTTAATTCTCGCTTTTTGTTGCTTTAACGATTCAGCCATCTAATACAGTTCCTTTATATTAGTTTAATAAACGTTGCCACGCTTTAGGAATTGGTTTTCCTTGTTTTTTTCTTTCTTCTGCTTTTTTTCTTAGTGCAGTGAAGGCATCATCTAAATCTTTTCCTAATTTGGCAAACTCTTTATCACCTTTGAGTTTTTTACCCAAACCTCGTTTAAATAATGTATCTATAAGTCCTTCTGGAAGATTAAACTTTTTTGTTAAAGAATCTTTAACTACTTGCCTTTGTTCCGTTGTAAGTTTTTTCATATTTTTATACTCCACATTTATACTACTATAAATATAGTTTAAAAAAAAAGTGAGGAATTTTACTTCCTCACATTTACATTTGGTCCTTTAGCTTGTGAATTTGTAGATTTAGAACTTTTTTTAAGTTGTTCTTCTTCCTTTTCTTTAGCCTCAGCAAGTTGTTTATAATAAAACGTTCTGATATGTACTGGTAACCTATAAACTCCTTCTTGAGTGAATCCATTACCATAGTAACATAACTCAAAAATTTGCTTATGGAGCATGACTGAGTAATTAGTCGGTAGGCCAAAAAAACCCCACGCCCATTGGAATGGGCTTCACCTCCGTATCACCAGTAGTTGGATTCGTGAAAGGGAATTCCATATTGATATCAGGCTGGTGTTTCCTAACATTTTCTCGGAATGCTCTTGTATCTCTTGTTAAAAACTTATTGTTGATAAAATCATTGATTGATTTTGCATCTTCTTTACCATCAACAGAGGTAATCATATATCGATACCTTGTAGTTAATTCAGCGGATGGTGCATCTTGATTTAATCTATTTAATGCTTTAATATCAGCATCAATTTTCTTTTCATCACCATGTGTTAATATTCTCCATTGAAGATTTACTCCTGTTGTAGTGGTATATGTATAAGAGTTTTCTCTATTTAGTAGTTCTAAATCAGTTTCTTTTGTTTGTACTTTTGATAAGTCAACAGATGTTTTATGAGCATCACCCATTTCATCTTGTACCTGAACAGTATATTCTGGACCATAACCCAAAATACGAACTGCCAACATTATAGCATTTTTGTCCCCCAATATAATATCATCGATATTAATTGCTTTATCTACTATAATTGACTCAAATAACTTGTCAAGAACCACCCCCTTTCGTATAAGATTCTGTGAAGCAAGAATTTCTTCTTCTTTCGCAGTCATGTATTTTATTTCTATTTCTCCAGATGATAGGGGATTATCTTCTGGATAACATTTACCTTGTGATGGTAGTGATATCACTTCGGTAGGAAAATCGTAATTTGCCATATAACTTTATTTTAATTGTTTCGTATATAAATATATAAGTTTTAAAAAATTAGAAATTAGGCATAAAAAAAGTTCTCACTAAGAGAACTTTTTTCTTTATAAAAATAAGTTGGAGTAGTATTAAAATTCTAAGATTGCGTAATCATAAGAAAGTGTCAATTCAATTGAAGTAGGTTCGTTTGATGACCAATCCAATCCACCGAAGTTTGCTGATTGGATAAATGCACCTTTAAGAGTCCATTGTTCAATTTTATCACCAACAGGTCCTAATAGATAACATTGGATATCTTTTTTATAGAAATCTGCGTATCCATCTCTACCGGTGATAGATTCATGAGAAGTTCTCACCCATTCCATTACTGCTTGTGCACCACTTGGAACAATTGGGTCATAAAGTGTCATGGTAACATCTTGCCAATCCCCTTTACCTTTGAGTTTTCTCTTAACATTGATGTGGTCAAGAACAACAGTTTCAAACTGAATAGTTGGTCTTGTAGCTACTTTTATAAGATATGAAGGAATACCATCAATTTCCATGATGAACCTATTTTGCATCTTAGGTTCAAAGTTGGTATAAAACATATCGTTAAATTCTAATACTTCTGCCATTTTTTTTTCTCCTATTTACTATTATAAATATATAGTTTTTTTATTTTTAATTAATTATGCTGAGAATGATGCTCCTGTCGGTAAGATGTTGAAATCTAACACGATGAATTCAGCAGTTTTTGTTGGTTGTAAGAAAATCTGTCCAGCCAATATATTTCTGTCGATTACATCTGGTGTGTTATTACTCTCATCCATCACCACTCTAAATGCATATAAACCTTGTCTTTGTTGTATTCCTTCTAAATAAGGATTTACAGTATTCAAGAATCTACCTCTTGTTTGTGCCGTATTCTGTTCGAATACTAAGTATCTTGATGTAGATGCAATGTACTTCTTAACTTTAATCATTAATCTTCTTACATTGATTCTATCAAGTGCAGATGCTCTATCTTGTAAAGTTTTCTGTCCAAATGCAACAATACCTTCACCAGGGAAAGATGCGATTGGATTAACTTTTCCTTCATATAGAGTATCTCTCTCAGCGTGTGTTAATCTATTCAATACAGAAACAGCTCCTACGATACCACCTCTGTTTAAACCAGCTGGTGCAAACCATTCAGCTGCTACAGCATCATTGGCTGCGTATATTCCAGGCATCAATACTGATGGTGGAACAGCGGTTAGTCTGTTTGTTCTTGAATCGATTGTTTTAACCCATGGGTAGTATGTACCTACATAGTTAGAATCTAATCCGTTAGCTTGTTCAACTGCTTGTGATATAGTATCTGATGATACATTTCCATTAGATGAGTTGTAAGTTACACCAACAACATCACCGATAAAGAATGCATCTTCTCTAGCTTCTACCATATCAACAATCTTATCAAATACATAAGAGTGATGTCTACGAACAATACCAGGTGCTGATACTAAGTTAATATCAAAATCATCAGGGTTAGATACTGAGTTAATACCTTTAATATATGCGATTGAACCACTAGCGGTTGAAGTTGAACAATTAAATCCTTGTGTGTTACCACTACCAAAGTTTGCTGATGAACCAGCAAGTGCTACTTCAGTAGTTGGAGATAAACCATCAAATCCACCTTGGAATCCAACTAAAAATTGTCTTTTGTTAATATCAACGGCTGCAGAACCAGTCAATTCAAAACCAAATGAATGTGTTCCGTCTGATGTAGTTACAGTTCCATCAAATGCAAATACAGTGTTTGAACCATATCCTGCTCCAACTGGAATTGGTGATAAGAAATGTGAGTTATCAATTTTAACAGTACCTGTCTCTAAATCAATTCCACTAAATTGTACACCATTCGATGCGTTGTTATCTTTAGAATCTATTGAGAAGATTACACCAGGTGTAATACTATCTGAACCACTAAGTGGTGATGAGTATTTACCATGTCCAAATGGTCCTGCAGTTACAGGAAATGAACCTTCTACTTTACATTCTACTCTTACATACTTAGAACGATTTACATAATCTCCGTTTTCAGTTTGTTTTCCGTTTGAATCTATTACAACGTTTCTATCACCTATTACTTTCTTAATGTAATTTGGTGAAGCAGGGTCTAAGTTCAAGTTATTGAATGTTTCTAAGATTACTGGTCTCTTATCTGTATCAGAGTATCCTCTAATTGCGATTGAGAAAGTTGCGTAATCAGTAGAATTATTTGAACCAGCTGCTTTTACGTTAAATACTGCTAATTTAAATTCTTTATTGTAGTTTCCACCATCACCGATAGTATGTAGTCTAAATAAATCACTTCTTTCACCAGAAATCAACTGAGATTGTATCCAAGGAGTGGAAGCGTGTTGAATATCTTGTGTAAATTCTTGAGTACCTAAATCAATTACAGTTACTTTAGAACCACTTAAGAAGTTATTAACTAATGAACCAGCTCTTTTTTCAAAGTATTTGTTCATGTATATTTTTTTAGAACCTCTTGCAGATTCTCCAAATACATCCGATAAATCATTTCCTGCACTTGGTAGTACAGATGCGGATACTCCAGTTCCTATGTTAGAACCACTAATAGAGAAAGCTGATGCCGAAGGTTGACAATCTATAATACCAGATAGAGGTTCACCATCACCAAGTACACCAACAGATTCATCTCCATTGTGTGTTGCGTGTAAAACTCCAACTAATTTTCGTCCTCCTTGAATCGCAGAACCACTAACTACTATACCAGCTGCTCTTGTATGTGAATACCCACCTACATGACCAACTCTAACAATTGTTACAGTTCCTGCTTCTCTTAAATAATTTTGTACGGTGTAACCTGTATAGTATGAACCATTAGGTGTTCCGAATATTTCTTCAAATTCTGATTGTGTACTGACAACGGTTGGTACGAATGCAGGTCCTTTTTGGAATGGTCCAATTACTGCTGCTCCTATCTCACCAATCCCTTGTGCTAAGAAAGAAAGGTCATTTTCTCTCGTAAATACACCAGGTGATACAATTTTTTCTGCCATTTTATATTACTCCTTGTTTGTTATTTGTGTAATGATACACATATAAATATAAATAAAAATTCCTAAAGAACTATTTTTGTTCTTCTTCTTTTTCTTTTGTTGTTTCTGCAGGTATAAAAGTGTTTGAAGTCGGGTCATAATTACCATCTCCATACTTCTCATTTAAACTCTTAAACATGTCAGATTCTTTTACTACTAAGGAAGAGTGTTGTTTTAATAATTCTTCTTCCATCGCATCTATTTCTTCAACTCTTCTTTTTCTTTCAATTGATAATTGTCCCAATCTCGTAAAGATATTTGAAACATCTTGTCTTAGTTGTTCTAATCCCGCAACTTCTTCGTTTGTAAACTTTATTTCTTTTGCCATTTTGATATATTTTTAAAATGTTATTCAGTATATATAAATATATGAAACTTTTCAAAACATAAATTTTTTATGCAGTAAATGTTAGAGTTTTATAACCAGATTTTAATCCATGGTCAATTGCTCTTACTCGTGCATAATATGTAGTACCACTCGTAGTTGAATTTACTACATTTAAACTTGTACCACTATATTCAGTAAAATTAAATATATCACTTCCACCAGATGTTGTACCAACTTGTACATCATATGCAGTAATACCACCTGTACCACTTTCACTACCCTCAGTCCAATTTAACATTTTTTCTGTACTATTATCGATACTATATGTTAATGTATCTGGAGTTCCAGGTGCTCCTAAATCTGAGTGTGAACTTCCACCTTTGTTGTGAGATATAAATCCATTAGCTAAATAAGTATCTGGTGAAGTTACATCAAGTGATACGATTTCAGTAATTTCATCATTCACTTCAATACTTGTAATTTCTACTTCACTTCCATCATGTCTAATTAATGAATCACCTTCTAATATAGTACCAAGAGTTTTAAATAATATTTCATTTTCTCTTTTTACTAACATTGGGTGTTCTGAAGTTCCAACTATTGTTCCTTCGTTGATATCATATATTCTTTCAGAAAATGAAAATACAACATCTTTTACAATTACTTCACTTTCAGATGGATTTTCATCACCTTCATATGAATACTCTAATAAGTTAACATCTTCATTATATTCAGGTAAAGAATATCCTTTTAATCTATCACCTTCTTCTAAATCACCAATTTCAACTTGTGTTCCATCTATCTTTGTTACCAAAGTATCAGAAACTAAACATAAAGAAGTTGAGTTACCATCATATGAATCTACTGAATAAACTGTTTTTGTTATAGCAGTGTTATATCGTGTAGCGTGGTCATTAAATCCATCAGCAAAAGTACCAGATAATGTATGTGATACAGTTCCCATAAGAGAAGTTTGCAAACTACTTCCTTGTGGATTCATAGAACCAACTGTAATTACAGCGGTATAATCTGAGTTTGAACCTATTGATAAGAATCCTGATGCATCACCACTCATATTAAATGCAGGAGATACTGCCCAAGTGAAATTAGCTCCTCTACCTTTTATACTTCCAAACTTACTTCCTTCATTTGCAAATGTCATTGTGTAAGTTTCATTAGTAGATTCAACAGCATATGTATATCCATCAATATCATTATCTACTGCGGATATATAATAATCACTTAAAGAAACTTGAGTACCTGCAGAACTATTTAATGAATCAAGTGAAACACTACTATTTTGTGTTTCTCCTAAAGCCCCTGCTAAATTATTTAAACTAAGTGTTTCTCCTGAACTTGGCATTTATTTCTCCTATATATTATAAATATTAAGTAAATCCTTTACCCACATATCTCTATTAGTATAATTATCTTTCATAAATTGTTTGAGTAATTTAAACCAATGATTTTTTTCAGAATATGGTACTTCGATTAACCTCTTATAAATATCTTGAAATTCTTTTTTCGATGAAGCTCTATAAGGATACTCAAAATCTTTACACCATGTTGAATGTAAAATAGGTAATTTTCCCCTATCTACCGCTTCAAATATTGAATATCCAAAAGGTTCATGTGTAAATGAAGAATGAGATATTCCCCAATCCATATTGTAAAACATATCTTTATGTTTTGAATTATAATGATATATTTTCATTTTACTTGTATCAATCTTTACACTCGATTTCCATATAAAATTAAATTCTTTAGAATCTGTAAAAAGATATGATTTTAATCCATCTAAATAATGTGGATTTTTTCTTCCTTCACATCTTGATGCAAATCCTAAGTTATTTGATTTAGATAATTCTAAATTGTGTTTAAATTTATAAAAGTTAGGGATGTTTTTATTTTTAATCAAAATATCGAATAAACCAACCCATATAGAATGTTTTGAAATTTTATTAATTTCCATTTCCCAACTCGAATCTAAATAAGGATGCCATCCTATTGATGCATCTGTACCTACTTGTGATTTTAAAATATGGTCTACTGAATTATGTAATATGTTAGAATGTATTTTATGTTTATTTTCTTCAATTATTTTCATTGGAGTATAATGACCATGTAATATATTGATTCTTCTAGCTCCTTTACATATATCTTCAAACTTTTCTATATTATCTCCATGCCAATGAGCTTCAATTGGAAATTCATAATCTTCATGTCCTTTTGGTTTATTTCTATGTAAAAGAAGAATAGGTTTTACATCTAATTTAGGAGCAATTAACTCCATCCATAAATTTACCCATGTATCAGTACCAGCATTTACCCAAGGGCCACCACCAGTTGTATAATAAACATCATACATATTTTATTTTTTTACGATTATAACACCACCAAAGTTTATTGAAAAAACAACTGTAACTCTATTTGCAGAATTTGTTGTTACACTTGTTGGTAATTCTTGTTGGTTTGTTGAAGTATTCCAACATTGTACTATTGGATAATTTTCATCCAAATTATGGTCAACTACATATGAAGTTGCACCACTAACTGTTTCTTTATGTGTAGTATGGTCTGTTACTTGAACCGAACCACTAATTACACCCCTTGGTAAAATTGAATTTACATTACCACTTGTTACAGTACCTAATGTTGTAATATTTCCTTGTGTAAAGTGTTCGTTTGCGTTATATCCACTAACTGAAGAAAGTGTTACTTGTGAAGAACCTGATATTACTCCATCTCCACTTGTATTTATGTATCTTGAATCAAAAGTAGATGTTAATTGTGCAGAACTTGAAATTACATTATCACCATTTGTATTTAGATATCGTGCATCAAAAGTAGATGTTAGTTGTGAAGAACCAGATACGATTCCTGCAGGTATATTATTAAAATTATTCCAATTTAGATAATAAGAACCCGCTTGACTATTAAGTTTATTTGCATTATCTGCTATTTGAGAACCACTAATTAAGTGACCACCTTTCGCAACTACAACAAATCCTGTTTGAGTACCTGATAGAGTTACTCTAGCGGTATTTACAGATGGTAATGAAGTTGTTGCTGGTATTAGTAAATTTCTGTTATTATCATAAACAGATACTAATACATTATATGAATTAAAATTGTGAGTTACTGTAATATCATCAGAATCGGAATATGAAGCCGTTACAGTTGTTGCTTCTGCAATTGAAATATCTGTTGGTAAGTTTGTTAATTGAGAACCATCTCCTTTGAAAAAAGAAGCAGTTATAGCACCATTTAAGTAAAGTGAACCCGTTATTGAAAATGGATGAGAATTTGTTGTAAGTATTTCTTGTATTGTTTCTTCTGAAGAAGATTTTTCGAAAAATATCCTACCATCATAGGTATTCATTGCCAACTCACCTAATTGTAGATTAGATATAGTTGGTATCTTACCACTTACCGCAGTTCTTTTTAATTTAACTATTTGTGCCATATGTATGACTTACCCTTTTTCAATTATATAATTAACTAATAAGAAAATCCCTTATATAAGGGAATTAACTTTCTTATCCTATTTGTGATTTTAAATCATCAATTTGTTTTTGCTGTTCTTTAATAGCCTCTATTAAGAGACCAGTAAGTTTAGCGTAATCAACTCCTTTATATCCATTATCTCTATCAGTTACCAATTCTGGTAATACTTTTTCAACATCTTGTGCAATTACACCAACATTTGGTAATGATTGTTGTAACTCATCTGCATTATCATTCCAATTCCAAGTAACACCTTTAAGTGATTGTACTTTTTCAATTGGATTAGAAATAAGTTCAATATTATCTTTTAATCTTTCATCTGAAGAAGCATATGCAACAACATCACCAGCAACATTTAATGCTCCACCTATACCTACACCACCAACTACTACAAGAGCTCCAACATCAGTTGCATTTGTTGCGGTAGTGTTTGTGATTGTTATAACACCACTTGCAGAATCATCAGCATTTGAACGAAGGAAGTTACTCGAAGTTAAACCATCAAGTTTATCTGCGTTAAGATTAGTAACCTTTGTTGTTGAACTTACCGAGAAGGGTGCAGTACCAGTTGAAACTGAAGAAACTATTTGTGAACTAAATGTGTTAGCTCCACTAAATGTTTGGTCAATTCCTGTCAATGCTACCGTACCATCTGAATCTGGTAATGTGATTGTTCTATCAGCGGATACAGTACCTGCTAATAATGTAAGTTCGTTATCATCATCTGCATTACCTTCAAACACAACACCATTTGTAGTTGATACCACTTCTACATTATTTGTTGTAGTTGTACCAGTTACTATTAAGTTACCAGGTATTGTGATTGTATCATTACCATCACCAAATGTTGCTGAACCTAAGTTTGAGTTAAGTGCTGATTTAACATTTGCAGTGGTTGCGTATTTATTAGTTGAACCTTCTGATAAATCATCTGTATCTAATCCACTAATATGAGTAGATGATACAGAACCACTAATTACATCAATACTTCTAATATAATCTCTAACTAAAGTGTTCGTATATCCCGTTTTATTGTTATTAGTTCCAATATTGGATTCCATTGTATCCAAGTTAACCGCTTGACTTACAGAGATGTGTCCTAATTTAGTAATTTGAGCAGAAGAAATTGTAGTTGGTTGATTTTGAATTGAGTTATAATTAACTTGTGATGAACCACTAATTACATCAATACTTCTAATGAAATCTCTAACTAAAGTATCAGTATATCCAACCTTATTATTATTAGTTGTGATGTTTGATGCTTGTGTACTTGATATTGTTGTAGGTTGATTTTGAATACTATTGTAATTAACTTGTGATGAACCACTAATTACATCAATACTTCTAACATAATTTCTTACTCTTGTATCTGTATAGTATTTATTTGTTCCTTCTGATAAATCAGATGTTGAGAACCCACTCAATGAAATTTGTGATGAACCAGATACAACATTACTACCTTGTAATAAAGTTGTTGGATTTAAACCAAGTGTTGATGAATTAGCTGCGGTTAATCCATTATTTAAAGTTAGTTCTGTTAAATCAATATTAAACTGAGTACCACTTAAATCGATACCTGTCCCAGCAGTATATGTTGTATTAGTATAGTTACCACTATGAATATTAGTTGAACCTTGGTCTGTTGTCCAATCTATATGTTCGTTTGCCTCATATCCATTAGTTGAATCATGTGATACTTGACCAGAACCACTAATTACATCAATACTTCTAATATAATTTCTAACTAAAGTGTTCGTATATCCAACCTTATTGTTATTAGTTCCGATGTTAGATTCCATCGTATCTAAGTTAACTGCTTGAGTTACCGAAATATGTCCTAATTTGGTACTTTGAGCAGATGAGATAGTAGTTGGTTGGTTTTGAATAGAGTTATAATTAACTTGTGAAGAACCACTTATTACATCAATACTTCTGATATATGATTGAACTCTTCCGTTTGTAAAATATAAATTAGTTGAACCTTCAGTTATATCATCACTATCACCACCCAATTCACTTAAGTTATCATATGATGAAACTTGTGAATCAACATATGCTTTTACTGATTGTTGAGTTGGGAATTTAGTAGTTGAATTAGAACTCATATTATCTTCATCAACACCAACTAAACTAATAATTTGTGATGAACCACTAACCACATCTTGACTTCTAATATAATCCCTTACATTAGTATCAAAGTTTGTAATTGAATTAGCGTTTACTTGAGATGAACCACTTATTACATCAATACTTCTGATATATGATTGAACTAAAGTGTTCGTATATCCAACCTTATTGTTATTAGTTGTGATATTTGATGCTTGTGTACTTGTAATAGTAGTTGGTTGATTTTGAATACTATTGTAATTAACTTGTGATGAACCACTAATTACATCTTCAGAGTTTATATATGATTTTACTAAAGAGTTAGTATATCCAACCTTATTGTTATTAGTTGTGATATTGGATTCCATTGTATCCAAGTTAACTGCTTGACTTACAGATATATGACCCAATTTGGTACTTTGAGTAGATGAAATAGTAGTTGGTTGATTTTGAATACTATCGTAATCAACTTGAGATGAACCACTAATTACATCAATACTTCTAATATATGATTGAACTCTTCCGTTTGTATAATAAAGATTTGTTGAACCTTCGGTTATTTCATCTGTATTATCTTGTGATTGTGCTTTAGAATCAACATATGCTTTTACAGATTGTTGAGTTGGTACTTTAGTTGCTGAATTGGATGCGAAGTTATCTTCATCAACTGATACTAAATCTAATATTTGTTGTGAACCACTAACAATATCATCACCATTAATTTGTATATACCTTCCATCTAAATCAGATAATAATTGTGAAGAACCACTAACTACATTATCTGTATTTAATTTTGTTTTTACTTTAGAATCAGAATATTGGTTTATTGAAGAATAATTAGCTGTTTGAGTTACATTAACTTGAGAAGAACCACTAATTACATCTGTACTTCTTAAATAATCTCTTACCCTTGTATCTGTATAATATTTGTTCGTTCCTTCTGATAAATCACCTGTATCTAATCCACTAATATGAGCAGCTGTTACAGAACCAGATATTACATCTAAACTTCTAATATAATCCCTTACATTAGTATCAAAGTTTGTAATTGAATTAGCATTTACTTGAGATGAACCACTAATTACTCCATCTCCGTTTGTATTTATATATCTTGTATCGAAATCAGATGTTAATTGTGAAGAACCACTAATTGTTCCAGTACCATTTGAAATTTGTGAAAATGTTACACTATCTCCAAGTTCAACATCAACACCATTTATTTGAACAGAGTTATCAGATAATTGAGAAGCGGTTAAACCACTAATTTGTGAAGAACCACTAATTACATCAATACTTCTAATAAATGATTGAACTCGTGTATCTGTATAATATTTGTTTGTACCTTCTGATAAATCAGATGTTGAGTGATTAGATATATCTGATGCTTGACCAGTTAAGTTACCAACAACATTACCTTGAATGTTTGCTATTAAAGTACCAGTTGATATTGCTAAATTTCCACTCGATGAACCATCAAATGTTCCTGTACCTACTACAAATTTATCAGCAGATTCATCAAATCCTATAAATGCGTTATTTGAATCTCCTCTTTCGATAATAATACCACTATCACCTGCAGGAGCTCCTGTTGTTCCATTTCCAAGTTCAAGTAATTTATCAGTAACTACTGTGTTTGTAGATGCTGCTGTTGTTGTAGTACCATTTACAGTTAAGTTACCCGTAATTGTTACATTATTTTGGAAAGTTCTATTTCCTGCAATCGAATCAGCTAATCCAATTGTTGCAGTTCCACCAGAACCAAGAGTAATTGAACCATTTGATACATCTATTTCATTTGATGTACCTTCTATTTCTAATCCAACATTACCTTGAACTGCAGTGTTTGCAGAAGAACCATAATCAACCGCTATTGTTGGAGTTGAACCTTCACCAGTATTTGAACCGATAGTTACACCAGTCCCACTACCAAGAGTTGCAATATAGTTACCACTTGTTTGTGTTCCTAATGTTATTGATACTTGTGAAGAACCAGAAACAGTTCCATTTGGTAATAATGCAGTAATATCACCACTTGTTACAGTACCTAATGATGTAATAGAATTTTGCGTAAAGTGTTCGTTTGAATTATATCCTGTTACTGAAGATAAAGTAATTTGTGAAGAACCACTAACTACACCAGTACCATTTAAAGTTGATACATAAGAACCACTAACTACACCTTCATCATTTAATTTTGTTTTTACTCTAGCATTTGTGTAGTATAAGTTTGAACCTTCAGAAAGGTTTGCTGTTGATTTTGTTGCTAATCTTGAATCAAAATCCGAATCAGTATATTGGTTAATATTACCATAATTTGTAGTTTGAGTTACATCAATTTGTGATGAACCACTAACCACATCTTGACTTCTAATATAATCTCTTACATTAGTATCAAAGTTTGTTATGTTATTAGCATTTACTTGTGAAGAACCACTTATTACATCTTGACTTCTTAAATAATTTCTTACTCTCGTATCTGTATAGTAAAGGTTAGTTGAACCTTCTGTGATTTCGTCTGTATTATCTTGTGATTGTGCTTTAGAATCTACATATGCTTTTACAGATTGTTGAGTTGGTAATTTAGTATCTGAGTTAGATGCGAAGTTATCTTCATCAACTGATACTGCGTTAAGTATTCCTGCAGAACCACTAATTACATCTTCAGAGTTTATATATGATTTTACTAAAGAGTTAGTGTAACCAGTTTTATTATTGTTACTTGTAATATCACTTGCTTGTTGTGAAGTAATTGTAGTTGGTGTGTTTTGAATAGAGTTATAATCAACTTGAGATGAACCAGAAACTACATCTGTACTTCTTAAATAATTTCTTACTCTTGTATCTGTATAATATAAATTAGAAGAACCTTCTGTTACATCATCAGTATCACCACTCAATTCACTTAAATCATCTTTTGATTGTACTTGAGATTGTACATATGATTTTACAGATTGTTGAGTTGGTAATTTAGTTGCTGAATTCGTACTGAAATCATCTTCATCAATTGATACTAAGTCTAATATCTGTTGCGAACCACTAATTACATCTTCACTTCTGATAAATGATTGAACTCGTGTATTTGTATAATATAAATTAGATGAACCTTCTGATAAATTATCAGTATCTAAGTGATTAATGTTTATTTGAGATGAACCACTAATTACATCAATACTTCTAATGTAATCTCTTACATTTGAATCAAAGTTTGTAATTGAATTAGCATTTACTTGTTCCGAACCTGATATTACATCATCCCCATTTGTGTTAAGGTATCTTGTATCAAATTCTGTTGTAAGTTGTGCAGAACTACTAATAACACCATCTGCTACGGTGAATGTTATTGTTTCATCACCAGATTGATTAAGTGTTATTGAACCACCACCATCTAAACCTGCTCCTGCAGTAAGTGTGATTGTTGAATTATTTACACCAATCTGTGCGGATGATGATATAACTCCTTCTGCATTTAATTTTGTTTTTACTCTTGCATCTGTGTAATAAAGATTTGAAGAATTTTCTGATACATCTGCTGTATCAAATCCTGTCTTTATTGCATCATTTAATACTACTTGAGATGAACCACTAATTACATCAATACTTCTAATATATGATTGAACATCAGAATTACCATAGTGGTCTAAATCTGAAATTTGTGATTCTGTTATTGTTATTTGTGAAGAACCACTAACTGTTCCTGCTGGTAGTTTGGATACAATGTTTCCAGTTGTTACAATTTCTGCTTCACTCCCTAATTTACCAGCTTTCCAATAATCTCTACCATCCGCAGAATCCCAAACAAATGAACCACTAACTTGTGATACACCAGTTCCATCTTTTACATATATACCACCTGTTGTAGATGAACCACCATAATTTAAATTAATAATGTTATCACCGATATTAACTTCATTTGAAGTTGTAGTAGTTGTTGAACCAGCAACAGTTAAGTTACCAGTAAGTGTTAAGTTTGTAAATTGTGGTGAATCTGCTATTTGTAATCCCGTATCTACATCTGTATTTGAACCATTTATTGTTGCTCTTACAGTACCTTGTGATGGAGAACTAAATGTAGAACCACTAATTACTCCTAAATCATTTACATAATTTAAAACTCGTGTATCTGTATAATATTTGTTCGTTCCTTCTGATAAGTTAGATGTTGAGAACCCACTCAATGAGATTTGTGATGAACCAGATACAACACCATCTCCATTAGTATTTAAGTATCTTGAATCAAATTCAGTTGTTAATTGAGATGAACCAGATATTACACTATCTTGATTAAGTTTTAACTTTACTCTTGAAACAGTGTAATATAAGTTTGAACCTTCAGAAAGATTTGCTGTTGATTTTGTTGCTAATCTTGAATCAAAATCTGAATCAGTATATTGATTTATAGTTCCATAATTTGTAGTTTGTGTTACATCAACTTGAGATGAACCACTAATTACATCCAAACTTCTAATATAATCTCTTACATTAGTATCAAAGTTTGTAATTGTGTTAGCATTTACTTGAGCAGAAGATGAAAATACATTATCTCCATTTATTTCTAAAAATGTTCCTTCTAATTGTGAAGAACCACTAATTACATCAATACTTCTTATAAAATCCCTAACTCTTGTATCTGTATAATATAAATTAGATGAACCTTCTGATAAATCATCAGTATCAAATCCTCCTAAACTGATTTGTGATGAACCAGATACAACACCACTTGGTAAAGCGGCTATAACTTGTGCTGAACCAGAAATTGTACCATTGTTTGATACAAAGGTAGAACCTACCGCTAGTGATAATGAACCTGAAACAATGGGGTTGTGTAAAATCATATCTTATTCCTTGTTAATTTTTTCTTTTAATTGATTAACTTCATCTGATAGTTCTTTGATTCCCTCAATAAGAAGAGATACAATTCTATCATATTTAACTGCTTTATAACCATCTTCACGAGTATTTACTAACTCAGGTAAAACCTTTTCTATTTCTTGAGCTATAACTCCGTAATCTTTACCTTTATAAATATTTTGTTTTTCTTCGTCCCACACGAAACTGTTACCAGAAATTGAATTTATTTTTTCTATTGGTTTTTCAATTGGTTTTACTTCTGTTTTCAATCTTTCATCAGAAGAAACGTATGCTACAATATCTGATGTTGCACTAATTGTACCTTGAGAAAAGAAATCATCGTTAACTTCTAATCTACCACCACTATGATTCCACTTTAATGTTATATTTGAATCACTTCCTCTATCAATTTCTAAACCTGCTCCATTCGCTGCTGATGAATTACTTGAACCACTTGCAACTGTAATAAGTTTATCTTCTATCCTTAACTCAGAAACTTGAATTTCAGTTGATGCACCTTGTACTACCAAATCTCCACTTATTTGAACATCACCTGTGAAATTACCATCAACGAATGTTGGTGAATCTCCTGCTTGTAATCCTAAATCGATATCAGTAGCATCACCATTAATAGTAGCTCTAAGAGTACCTTGTGATGGTGAACTAAATGTAGAACCACTTACTACACCATCTGCATTTAATTTTGTTTTTACTCTAACATCCGTATAATACTTGTTTGTACCTTCCGAAAGGTTTGTTGTACTAAATCCACTTAGAGATATTTGTGAAGAACCACTAACTATTCCACTTCCAGTCAATGCATTGATTACACCACTACCAAAGTGTTGTGAACCTGTATCAATTGCTACAACAGCTTCACCTGAATCAGTTGAACCACTCATACCCAAACCAGCGGTTACTTTTGTAATATCACCCGCACCAACTGCTATTAAAGCTTCATCAATATAATCTTTAACTGCTCCAGCGTTACCAAGAACCGCCGTATTACCATCAGAAATAGATGATGATACATGATAGAAAGCGGCTGTTGCTAAAGTTCGTTTTCCAACTACCCCACCAGAACCACTAACAAAAACAGTATAATGTGTATTATCTAATGCCGATACATCTGTAAGTGTTAATCCGTTAAACGTAGGTTCATTTCCTTCTGCTAATCCATTAAGTGTAACAGAAGTTGCCGTACCATTTTGTGTTAATCTAACTTGACCTTGTACTGAGGTAGAACTTAATACTGATGATGAAATTATACCACTACCTGTCAATGCGTTGATTACACCCTCTCCAAAGTGACCAGAACCAGTATCTAATGTTAAACTTCTACTTGTTACAATAGTTCCACCACCACTTATTCCTTTTCCACTACCAATCGTGATACTTGAGTGGTCAATATGTTCGTTTGCAACAAATCCGTCTGTTGAATCATGACTTACTTGTGCAGATTGAGAAAATACATTATCTCCTGTAATTTCTAAATATCTTAAATCTAAATCATCATGTAATTGAGATGAACCTGAAATTACTCCATCATCATTCATCTTATCTTTTACATTAGTATCAAAGTTTGTGATTGTATTAGCGTTTACTTGAGATGAATCACTAATTACATCTTCTACATTTAATTTATCTTTTACATTACTATCAAAGTTTTCAATAGTATCTGCGTTTACTTGAGATGAACCACTAATTACAGTTTCATGATTCAATCTTGCTTTAACTCTTGCGTTTGTATAATATAGATTATTACCTTCTGATATATCTGTTGTATCAAATCCCGTATAATCAGCATCGTTTAATATTACTTGAGATGAACCACTAATAACATCTTGAGAGTTTATATATGATTTTACTCTTGTGTTTGTATAATAAAGATTAGAACCTTCTGTTAAATCATCTGTATCTAAGTGATTAAGATTTACTTGAGTTGAACCACTAATTACAGTTTCTGTATTTAATTTTGTTTTTACTCTAGCATCTGTATAATAAAGATTACCAGCTTCAGTTACTTGGTCTGTATCAATGCCTGTAAGTTCTCCACCCTCTCCTTTGAATCCTACTGATGAACTTACTTTTGCGTTTAATACAAATTGTTGAGTACCATGTTCCCAAGTTAATGATTTGTTTGCTCCATCAATTTCTAAACCTGCTCCATCTGCTGCTGATGAATCTGAAGAACCACTTGCAACTGTAATTAATTTATCTTCAATTCTTAATTCTGAAGTTTGTATTTCAGTTGCTGAACCTAAAACTGTTAGGTTACCAGTTACTTGTACATCTCCTGTAAAATCACCATCTGCAAATACTACATTATCAGTTGTTGAAATTCCTTGATTAGAATCACCCAAATAACCCCATTGAGTATTTGAGATTGTTACTGAGTTTATATTTGATATTTGAGTTGCTTCATCACTTGATAAAGATACTCCCTTAACTTTATTTACTGTAGCGTTATCCGCGTTACCACTAATATCACCACCCATTGGTACTTGGGATGAACCACTAATTACATTTTCTGTATTTAATTTTGTCTTTACTCTTGTATCTGTATAATAAAGATTAGAACCTTCTGATAAATCACCAGTATCCGATGAAGTTTCATCTATTAATTTAATCCAACCACCATTATGTGCGTAATATCCTTTACCAGTTCCATGTACATGAGCGAACATACCATGATATGTACTTGCTGATGGTAAATCTCCTTCAGTTGAGTAAACGTTACCGAATAGAACTTTGTTACCACCCATATCTAAATCAGAAGCTGTAACAAAATCTATTACCTGTTGTGAACCACTAACAACCGTTTCAGTATTTAATTTTGCCTTTACACCTGAAGTAAATGTAGTTGAATCGTTAACCAATTCTATATTATCCGCATTTATTGTAATACCATTATTAGCGGATTCAACATTTAAAGTTCTTGTAGAAGCAATTGTTCCACCACCAGTTAAACCAGCTCCTGCTGTAATTGTTACTGAGGTGTGGTCGATGTGTTCATTTGCTACAAAGTTTGTAGTTGAGTCATGGTCCATTTGAATAGAACCACTAACCACATCTTCAGTATTTAATTTTGCTTTTACACCAGATGTGAATGTAGTTGAATCATTAACTAATTCTATATTATCAGCATTTATCGCAATACCATTGTTTGCAGATTCTACATTAAATGTTCTTGTTGATGCGATAGTACCACCACCAGTTAAACCAGCTCCTGCCGTCATTGTTACTGAAGTGTGGTTTATATGTTCGTTTGCTACGAAGTTTGTAGTTGCATCGTGGTCTACTTGAATCGAACCACTAACTACATCTTCAGTATTTATTTTTTTCTTTACTCCTTCTAAGAAATGGTCGGAGCCTGTATTAAGTCCTAATGTTCTTGAACTAACAATGTTACCACCACCACTCATACCATCACCAGCGTTGATTAGTACATCTGAGTGATTAATGTGTTCATTGTTTACAAATCCTGTCGTTGCATCGTGGTTTATTTGTGCAGATTCTGAAACAACATTATCACCATTTATTTCTAAATATACATTATAATCAGAGATTTGTTGAGAAGATGAAACTATATTACTACCAGGTAGTGTTACATTATCGATTGTTCCATTAACAACATGAAGATTTCTCCATTTTTTCGTAGTTGAACCTAAATCATATTCATTAGATGCAGATGGTATTAGTGAACCACTAAACTGTCCTTGTACTGTGATGTTATCTTGTATCTCATCACCAATTATTATGTTTCCACTCAAACTAACATTTCTGGCGGATAAATCACCAGTAAGAGTAACGTTTGATGCTGTTAAATCACCTGTTAGTTCAATTGAACCCGTATTAGCTCCTAGCTTTACGAGGGTAATATGTTCACCATTAGTAGTACCAAACCCCAACAACATTGTATTGTTGTATGTGTTGAAAAAAGGTTCTGATATCTGTGGTGAGGTGAAGGAACTACCTCTTCTTAGTTTTAATGTTGCCATCTAAATTCTTTTCCCATTTATTTTATATAAATATACCTATTCTTGTATTTTGTGATTCTCGATAATATAACTTCACTTATATAAGTATAAGAAATTGAAAAGTATAAAAAAAATCCCACACCTTTTGAGTATGGGATTAATTTTTAAAATCAATTAATGATTAAACTTTTATTAGAATGTACCACCATCGATGGTATTTGTTGCAGAGAATGTACCTGCTCCATTTGATACTAAAATATCACCATCCGTTGAACTTGCAATTGATACTAATTGTTTAGAACCATTTGAAACTAAGAATGAAGATGCAGTTAAACCACTAAGAATTAAATCATTTGAAATTGTTACAGTTGTACCACTTTCAGAAATAATAGAATCAGTAATTACACCATCAGCTGAGAATTTAGTTATTTTCCCTGCAGTATCAGTTCCGTTACCAACAATTACCCTAGCTTCAGAATCTTTCGCTCCAGCTTTCCAATAATCATTAGTACCATCCCAAAGAATAGAACCACTTGTTAAACCACCACCGGTTACATCAGAAACGTAAAGACCACCATCAGTTTCAGAACCACCATAGTTCACATTGATAATATTATCTTCAACATTTAATGTACCAACGTTAGTTTGAACAGTATCTCCACTTACAGTTAAGTTACCACTAATTGTCATATTACCACCAACTGTTACGTTATCAGGTAATCCAATTTGTACTTGATTATTAGTTACTGCAGTTGTTACTTCATTTGCTGTACCAACAATTGCTAAAGTATCTACACCAACATTTACTGTATCAGTAGCAGAACCATCTCCTACAACCAATCCTAATGAACCAGAAGTTAAGTTTGAACCACCGAAGTCAACTTTACTATGATTTACACCACTAATTTGACTATTTACAATTCCAGTTACTTGAGAAGAACCAGAAATTACATCAATACTTCTAATAAATGATTGTACGTTTGTATCAAAGTTTGTAATTGTATCAGCATTTACTTGAGAAGAACCTGATATTACTCCATCACTATTTGTATTAAGATATCTTGTATCAAAGTCTCCAGTTAACTGAGCAGATGAACTAATAACTGAATCTCCGTTTGTATTCAAGAAATCTCCATCAATTTGTGCAGATGAAGAAACTACCCCATTAGGTAGAATTGCAACTATGTTACCAGCAGTTACAGTACCTAAAGTAGTAATCGAAGCAGCTCCTGTAAATCCTGTCTTATCCGCGTTGTTTAGAACAACTTGAGAAGAACCAGAAATAACATCCTCACTTCTAATAAATGATTGAACTCTTGAGTTAGTATAATATACATTAGATGAACCTTCAGATACATCATCAGTATTAAGTGAACCAGATAATACATCAATACTTCTAATGAATGATTGTACATTAGAATCAAAGTTTAAAACTGAAGTTGCATCTACTTGTGCTGAAGATGAGATAACACTCTCTCCATCAGATTTCAAGAATACTGAATCTAATTGTGCAGAAGATGAGATAACTGAATCACCATTTGTGTTTAGATATCTTGTATCAAATTCTGTTGTTAATTGTGCTGAAGATGAGATAACTGAATCTCCGTTTGTATTCAAGAAATCTCCATCAATTTGTGCAGATGAAGAGATAATTCCTGTTCCATCTAAATCTAATGAAGTTTTCTTAAGAACGATATCAATATTTCCATCTTTTCTTAAAATTTGTAATTTCTTATCTGTTGTGTTGTAAAATGGTAATCCATTTACACCCTCATCATAAGAAGTTAAGTTTGGTGAAGAAGAACCTGTTAAGATTTTGTTCACCGAGGTTAAATTAGAATGATTTCCAACGAACACCAATCCATCAGCTAGTGCAGATATACTTGAACCCGTTACAACAAGTAGTTCACCCTTATTCGGGGTTACGCCACTCAAATCTTCTAAAACACCTCTTTTGTGTTGAATAATTTGTGCCATTGTTTTTTATTTCCTTGTTTTTTGTTTGTTAAATAAAACCTTTATTTTGTTAAACGGGTCATCTGCCCTTTTATAGAACTATATAGTTCTTGTATAAATATGTTGATATTATAATATACCACCATCTAAATTAATTTTTTGAACTGCCTCTGTAAAGTGGTTAGAACCTGTGTTAATATTTATACCATTAGAGTTTACAGAAATTCCATCACCTGGGTCTAATTCTAATACTACATTTCCACTTGAAGCTCCACCAGTAATACCTTCATCAGATGTAAATACAGCGGTGATATCACCACCACCTCCTCCACCTCCCCCTCCTTCGAGGGAAGATAAATCAACAGACATAGATACTCTTGTTGAACCAGGTACATCCTCACCAAATAAGGTTAATGCACTTGTTGAACTATTAAATGAAGCAGATACAAATGAACCACTATTAAATGAGAAAGCAGAAAAAGTTACTGTATCTTCAAATGAAACTGGTGGGTTTGCGGGAGTTACTTTTGCCTTAAATAATGAACCACTGTCACTAACATAAACTAATTGGCCATCAGAAAAATAATTTACAGATTTTGCATTTAATTCTGTTGAGGTGTAAACCGCAAAGGCTCCCTTAATAGGGTCTATATCCATTAAAACTATATTACCACTAACTCCAGCTGGTGATAACTGTAATTTCGAACTATACGATGGCATCTTTATCTCCTTTTATTATATAAATATACTTTTTCATTATTATACTCCCCCACTTCCACTTGATGGATTCAATCCTAAATTAATACTTGTTGAACTTGCAAATTGGTTTGTTGCTCCCACCATAAACCATTTTGTGTAACCTACATGAGATGTTGCTAATGTCATCTGATTTATTTCTGATGCTTCTATTGTGTTTGTTCCATCAATAGTCGTTCCATCACCACCCACTTCTAAGGTATATCTTCCTACTGTATTATCTCCATATTCAGCGGTTGTACTTGTTGGAATTCCACTCATATCTGAACCACTTGGGAATAAAATCACAAAGTGTTTACTTGAGTTTCTTGATATAGTTCCACTACTTCCCATACTTCTCAACACATCATGTAAATTTGAACCACTCGCTTCTTGTAATTTAGTTGCAGTTTGTGTACTTCCATATGAATATGTAAATGTTGAATCACCAATTACATCATCATTTATAACTGCATCTAAAAATCCAATATTTGAATATGGAGTTGCTATTGGTGGGGTTGAACTATCTTCTGATGAGATACCAACTGCAGTATTATAAGTTGCGTTACTAAATCCAACATCATATAAATAAACTTTTCCATTATCAGCAGAAGTATCAACTGTAAAACTTCTACTATTGTATTCTCTACTCTTACCAAAATTATCAGTTACTTTAACATTATAGTTGTAAGTTGCTGCTGATAAGTTTGTTGAAGCTTGAATACCTACCGATGATGAATTTGCATTTGTGTAAAATAATTGTAGTGAACTTGCATCTGTACCAGTCAACGAAGCTGAGAATGGAGTATCTGATTCAACATCAGAAATACTCATACTAACCATTGTAGTACCCGTTGTTGCTAAATCTGTTTCAAAGTTTGAAGTTTGATTTGTAAATGTAGCAGTTGGTGCTTGATTAGCAAATACGTTTACTGTTACAGTTCCACTTCCAGCGTTACCATATTGGTCTTGGAATCCAATTGTTGAAACAATATCATCACCACTACCAGTAGTTGAACCACTAATATCTAAAGCTAATGATAATTGTCCACTTGTATTAATTGATATTGCTGGGTTTGATGAAGTCCATGATGAACCTTGTACTGCTTGTGAACCATAGTTTGGTGAATACGATACACTCATTTGTGATTGGTTACCTGCACCAAATCCACTAGCATCTCTAATTGATTCTCCATTTTCTCCTGATTCTATAATATAAGAAGTTGTATCTCCTCCAAGTGTACCACCATCAGGTGTTGCAATTGCAATTGTTTGATTACTATATGTTGTTGATTTATTGTAGTTATCAGTAACTTTAAGATTGTAAGTTAATGTACCTGCTGATAAATCTTCATTTGCTCTTATATAAACAGAAGATGAATTAGAGTTTTGGTAATCTAAATTAAGTTTAGATGCATCTGTTCCACTTAATGAAGCGGAGTATGGTGTATCTGATTCTGTATCTGAAATTCCTACGAGAACTAAGTTTGTATTTGCTGTTGCTAAATTAGCATTTAAGTTTGATGTTTGGTTTGTAAATGTTGCAGTTGGTGCATCATTCTCAATAACATTTACAGTTAACGAATCGGTAGTTGTTGTACCAAATCCATTTGTAAATGTAATTGTTGAATCTATTGTATCACCACTCTGAGTTACTGAACCACTTAAGTTTACATTCAATGATAAACTACCATTTGAGTTTATTGATATTGCTGAGTTAGATGAACTCCAAGTACCACTTTGATTTGAACCATAATCAGCTTGAGTTGAACCATAATCTGTTGTTTTTATAGTTGTACCACTTAATTCAGATTCTTTGATATAAGGTCCTGCTGACCAGTTATCTGTTATGGTTGCTGCTGTATCATCTGAAATAGGTATCGTTACTATAGCAACATTTGAAATTGTTGAGTTAAAGTTATCTCTTACTTGAACTCTATATTGATATTCATTTATTAAATCAGAATTTATTACAACACCAGTTTTTCTTGTTACATTACCACTCGAATCCATTTGGAAAGGATTTTCGTGTGGGTCTGTTAATTGTGAAGTACCACCATATGAACCACTTGCTACATTACTATTATCTAATTCTAATTTATGTAAATCAAATGTTACAAATGAAATACTATCACCTTCGTTATCTGTTGCTGATATTGAACCAACAGATGCTCCATTTGAACTATTTTCATTTATAGATGATAGAGTTTGGTTACTTAACGTTGGTGCTAAGTTATCAGTTACATTTATAGTAATTGGTAAGAATGTTCTTGAATCAGAATCTTGACCATTTTCAAAATGTTCATCTGAAGCAGTTATACTAAATGTATATTGTGTTTGTTGTTCGTAATCTAACGAGCCTGTATTTTGTCTAATATCTAAATAAGTTCCATAAACAGTAACATCAAAGTGATTGTTATCTATTGAACTTGTTGTAATTGTAATTGTATCACCTTCTGCATCTGTAAAGAATACTCTTTTTACTAAAGTATTATTTGTAGAGTTTTCATTTAAGTTAGATGTTACAGAAGTAATAACATTTCCACCAGTTGAACCTTCTCTAAATTTAGGAGATTCGTTTGGTGTTACAAAGATTGTAATATCTTTTTCAATTGTAGCGTTGAAAGTATCAGTTGCAGTTGCAGTAAAGGTATGACCATGTACTCCACCAACTAAATCTGTATTAAACGATGATGATTCTGCTAATGCATTTAAAGTTAATACACCATTAGATGCCACTCTAACTAAATCATCGGAGTATGATGAAGCAGTTCCAAAAGTTAATGATTGTCCTTCGGGGTCTGTTCCTGCAATTGTTACGATTGTTGAACTATTTGAAGTATATTCTTCTATTGTTTGATTACCAGTTGTTATTGTTGGTTCTGTGTTTGGATAGAATACTGCATTTAAGAAATCAATTACAGAACCACTTGTTCCAGGATTAAATGATGAAGTAAACATTGTTGGAAGTTTTTCTTGAGATACAACCCTATTACCATTGAATATAAGTTGGTCTGAACCACTTATTACACCTGTTCCTTCTAAAGTTCTAACTACCGAACCACTAACTACACCAGTTCCTTCTAAAGTTCTGATTACACTTCCACTTACAACTCCCGTTCCATCCAAAGTTCTAACTACCGAACCACTAACAACTCCTGTTCCGTCTAAAGTTCTAAGTACCGAACCACTTATTACTCCCGTTCCATCTAAAGTCCTAAGTACCGAACCACTTACAATACCACTAGCATCTGTTACTTGTGATGAACCACTAACTAAACCACTTGGTATATTTGTAAGTTGTGTGAAATCAGATGTTCCACCACCACCACTACCAAAACCACTTGAAGCAGCTGATGCTGAAATGTATGCATCAGTTATTACTGAAGTTATTTGTGCTGAACCACTTATTACTCCAACTGGTAAACCTGCAGTTACATCGGTTGATATTACCCAATATGAATCATAATAAACATAAAGGTTACCATCATTTGATTTCCACCATAAATCTCCTTCAGATGGTGAACTTGGTGCGGAATCAGAAACAGTTACACTTGCTCCACCACCACCACTTGCTGAAGATGATATTATAAAATTATCCCCAACTTGATTGATAGTTACATTTGTACCACCTACTAATGAACCACTAAATACACTTGTACCATCTAAAGTTCTTAATACAGAACCACTTACGATACCACTTCCATCAGTTATTTGTGTTGAACCACTAATTACACCACTTGGAAGAGATGATAATACTTGTGCTGATGAAGATATTGTACCACTTGGAATATCAGTATGTGAACCACTTGTAAATCCGAATGCTGTTATTTGTGCAGAACCACTAATTGTTCCACTTGGAGTTGAACCACCCCCACCACTTGATGATATAGTTATGTTTCCACTACCCGATGTGATTGTTATGTTTGAACCTGGTAATAATGAACCACTAAATACGTTTGTACCATCTAAAGTTCTAACTACCGAACCACTAACTACGTTTGTGCCATCTAAAGTTCTTAATACAGAGCCACTAACTACACCAGTACCATCTAAATTTCTTAATACAGAACCACTAACTACATCAGTACCATCTAAAGTACGAAGAACACTTCCACTTACAACTCCTGTTCCTTCTAAAGTACGAAGAACACTTCCACTAACTACACCAGTTCCTTCCAAGGTTCTTAATACAGAACCACTAACTATTGTACTTCCATTTGTAATTTGAGTTGAACCACTAACTACTCCACTTGGAAGTTGTGATGTTATTGAACCACTCAATACACCAGTACCATCTAAAGTTCTAAGTACTGAACCACTAACTAATCCACTTGGAATATTTTGTAAGTTTAGATTCCAATCTGCACCTACACCCCCACCAGATATACCATTTATTCTTGAATCAACAGATGAGCTGAAATTTGTAAAGGTTGAGCCACTAATTATTCCAATTGGTAAACTTGTAACAACACTTCCACTTAATACACCAGTACCATCTAAAGTTCTTAATACAGAACCACTAACTATTGTACTTCCATCAGTTATTTGAACCGAAGAAGATACTAATCCACTTGGTACATTTGTTAATTCTGTAAAATCAGATGTTCCTCCTCCACCAGATGGAAGAGTGATACTATTTCCACTTGAAATAGTAAGTGTTTGTCCAGATATAGATAAAGTTTGATTATCTGTTTGACTTGTTAAGTAAGATGAAGTTGCTGCAATTAAAGAATCTAATCTTGAATCTAAAGAAGATGAAAATGTTGTATATCCACTTACATTTGATAAAACTACTTGTTGAGAGGATGAAATTAATCCATCACCACCTTCATTACCATATCTTGCATCAAAATCACTATATAATTGTGCAGAAGATGATATTACACCATCTCCGTTTATTTCTAAATATAATCCATCAAAAGTGGGTATTAATTGTGATGAACGACTTACAATTCCAGTTCCACCAAAGGTAAGCTCAGAGCCATCTCCCTTAAATGAGCCTGTAAATGAACCAGTAACACCACTTGCACCACTTAGGTTAACCGAACCACCACCACCTACTTCGAAGTCCCCTTCGATTACCGATGCGGTTACTACTCCTTGTATCTGTTTACTTTGAATTAATGTTGCCATTCTTATCTACTCACTATTTTACCTTTTACTGAAAAATCTGTCTTTACAACCAACTCAGGTGCCATTGTAATATTTTCAGTAAAACTAATTACTATATTTGTTCCATCGTCTGTAACTGAGTAGGAATCTGCATCTTTTTTTATGCCTTGTAAAAATACATCAACATAATCAGAAGATGAGTCTACTTTTATATCTTCAAAAACAAATTTTTTGTTAGAAAGAGTTAGCGTAAATAAAACACCACTCAAACTAATTGAATCTGGTATATGAGTGAAAATTCTTGTATCACTTATTACTTCATTTACCAAATCCTTAAACCTTTGTTTGTCATCAAAGGGAGTTATTACATTAGGTTTCTTTTTACTCATACTAATTCAATATCCCCTTCAATTTTTATATCATCATCACTTTCCAAGTTATATGGAAAGTTTTCTTTTTTAAATTTAACTAAAAAATCATTATTTTTTTGCTCAGTTTCGTAATCTCTTTCTAAGATAAACTGACCGTTTATAAATATATCAAATCGTGAGTGTTCCTTACGATTTTTTCTTAAATTTAAATTTAAATCTTTCATCTTAACACCAGGAACTTTCCAAATAAAAAAGTTAGGATGTAATAAGTCAACAGGAACTAATTGATATTCATCAAATTCATGTACTTGTTTCAATATTTTTTGTAAATCTTTAATAGCCATATTATAATTCTATAAATTTACCAGTTACACCAAATTCATCTGTATTTTCCAATATATAACCTAACTCAGTTGTACTCGAAATGTAGTTATTCTCACTATCGAGTGAACCTGTACCAAAATTGAAGTAAATTTCATTTGCAGCTTGTGAGCCAGTATATGAATACTTAGCATATGGTACTAAAACACCATTTATATACACCCTAAACCAATCATTTACATCAAATATACCATTTAATTCAGGTGGTAGTTTTGGTAAATCTACATTTGTTAGTTTTATTGTATCTGCATCCACAAAAGTAGCATCTTGTGAACCTCTAATGGACATAAAATCTATAATATCAGCATATTCACTATCTAACGATGGTGATTTTTTACTCATACTTAAAGAATTTCCGGTTAAATCGGTTTCTGTACCAAATACTACCTTTTTAGGTCCTATTGTTTTCTTATGAGTTGATTCATTATCAAATTTTTCTGGTAATAGATAAGCATTTACCATCATAGTGAAATTGGTTCGAACAATTCGTTGTGTGCCCTCACCAACTTCTGTTTGGTTATCAAAATTATCTATTCGAGTTCTAAATTTAAATCCATTTTTATCACCCCAATACTCATCTGTAGCATATTGAAACGCTTCTACAATCTTATTCATATGTTCTGTAAAATCAGTCCATATTATTACTTCATATGATATAGTAACGTAATCAGGCATTACAATATCATAAAATTGAGCGGGTTTTTCACTTTGAGTTATAGCTGAAAATCTATCATATCTATGTTTTTTAGAATATCTTGAAACTGCTGAGTAAGCTACATTACGATTCATTGTAGATGACATAGACTCATCCCTCGCAACCGAATTTCTTTTAAACATCACTAAAGGAATTTGAATTACTCCTTTTTTATCTCTTAAGAATCCATCTTTTCGTATAGATTTCCATCTTTCAGGATTACCATACACAACTGGTATCTTTTGTTTCTCTTCAAATATTTCAACAGTAGGCAAAACCGTATCAATCATATGTTCTGCGATTGCCAAATCAACATCATATAATTTTACACCCTTACCCTGCTCAATACTTTCTTTTTTATATTGAGTAGCTCGGTTAACTGGTCTATTTTTTAGTGGGTCTATTGCCATAATTAACTATATATCCTATCATCTATTTGAATTTGACTTCTTCTTACCATAAATCCATCTCCAATTAGTTGATTTCTTGAATCTTCAAATTCATTTGTTTCTTTGTTATATATCTGTGGTTGACCTCCAATTAATGCACTTTGTCTTACATTATCAAGTTCATAATAAATTCCATCAAATAAAACCACATCACCAATTTCAGGATAACCAACTGTAAGGTTTTGGATTGCCTCTGTTGGAACTAAAGTACCATTTATATCTCTTACCTTTGGAACTGCAAAAGAAGTTTCTCTACATCTCTGTCTGTTAAATCTAAATTCTACAGCTTGTTGTTTATCTGGTCCAAATCCTTCATAAACTACATTCATAGGCTCTCTATCAACTATACACATTACAGTTGAAGGTGCTCTCCAAACCTTCCCTAAAGATTCACCATATAGATTAGTTTTTGTTTCACCAACTGATACCTTAAATAAGGTTACGGCCTGTTCTACAACATAATCTACTACCTCTTCAGAGATGGTTTTAATGAAATCCAAATCTTTTGCATTAAAAAACTTCGGCATATTTTTATCCTATATAAATGTTGAGTGGAACTCGATTCATAATTTGTTGTTGTTGTTCAACCATATTAGATTCGTTCTCCATTCTTTGTTTTTTACTAACTTCGTTTAGATTCTCTCTCAATTGTTCGATAAGAGCATCTTTTTCTGTTTGTGCTTCAGCTCTAAGTGCAGCTCCATCTAAAGAAACTTCAGAACCAGGTATTGGTACTGTATTGTACTTCTCTCTGATTGCTCCTAACATCTCTTTTGCCAAAGCAAGTGTATATTTTCGTATCCACTGTCTACCAACATCATTAATTTTATTATAATTTGCAAAATCATATCCAATATTTGAATAATCTGATACTACATTTGGAGTTATAATAGTAGAAGCTTCTGTTCTATCCTTTACAACTTGATATTCAAACCAAAGTTTATAATCTGTTGTTGGTTTTGGTAAAATTGTTAATTTATTATTTACTATATTAAATGAATGTGCAGATTTTCTTATTTGGTCATTGAATTCAATCTGTTGAATTCTTAACATATCCTCATAAATAGGCATCATTATAAATTGTGCCGCTGGAGAGAATGAACCAAATCCAAATTCATCAACTAAGTTAAGTGTTCCTTGTCCACTTACCGAATAAGGGTCAAAGAATCTTTGAATAGCGGGTGATGTTTCATAATATACCTTTGTTACATCCAGTCTTTCACCACTTTCACTTACATTTGCCCACAATGATTGAATATCATATTCTTGTGAACCAGTATTTACATTAACATACCCTTTTTTGATATCTGTTCTACCACCTACGTTTGCTAAATTACCATATGATTCCGCTATGGTGATAGTATTATTTAAATCCGAGCCTAAAACTGAACTACCTTGGTAATTCGAACCTGTTGGTTGTCCTTCTAATGAACCGAGATTATTTCTAATATTAAATTGATTTACTTGTGCAGAATACTCTGATACTGCCTCTTCGAATACGGCGAAAAAGTTATCACCTTCTAATTCTACATCAATAACAGGATAACCTAATCTTCTTGCACACCAATTTGCAACTTTCGGAGCATCTGTCTGAAATGTTGAATCAGAGTCATAAATTCCAAAAGGAGTTGATGAACCTGAAGTAAATGTTGTTGTTCCTGTCCAAATTCTTGCTTGAGACATATATTTTTCTCCTTACTTATACAATTATACTCTTATAAATATAAATTAAATGAAAAGGAGGGAATAAAACAAAAAAAGAGGGAAACCTTTCGGAATCCCTCTTAATTTTATCATCACTATGTAATGACCTATTAACTAAGTTTTAATTAACGATTATACGTTAGCTAAATCTTTAACATAGATTTTACCATAGAATTCTGGTCTTACCATTTTCTTAGCGTATCTAGTCATTACACCTCTTCTTGGTGTAAAGTTAGTTGGGTCATATACAAGAGGTGTCATGATTAATGGTACATACGGAGCGTAAACAGCACCAGTCTCAAGGAAGTTACTTCCTTTAAATCCTAACAAGATTTCGTTTGAAGTCATGTAAGGGTTTTTGTAAACTGTGTATCTGTTTGCGATAGAACCAACAGTAGTTACACCAGCTGCGAAAGATGAAGCATCTTTATCAGCAGAAACTGTAAATCCTGGGATTGATTCTAAAATAGTACATACGTCTGGAGAAGCAACAACGAAGTTTGCTCCACCTCTAAGTGTTAATTGGTGAATCTTGTTAGAAACTTTGTTAAGTTTCGCTCCAAGAGTCTGGAACCAAGAGTTCTTAGTGTAAGCTGCAGAATTAGTTCCCGCTACCCAAGCTCCTGTCGCTGAGTTATACTCTTCACCTAATGATACTGACCAGTACTCAGTTGTTAAAGCGTTAGCTTTTAACATATCTAAGATTTCTAAGTCAATCTCTAATGAGATGTACTCAGATAACATAGAAGTTAATTCAGCTTCTGCATCAATTGAGTGGTAAGCGTTAAGGTCTTGAGCAAGTTCAGGTGTCCATACAGCCTTTAGTTTTCTAGTCTTAGCAACAATTGCTTCAGACTTTAATTCTAAATCAACTTCAGGAATACCTAAATCAGCACCGATTGGTGAAGATGCATTTCCATCTTCAAAATCACCTCTGTTTTCAGCGATTGGTTGTTGTGAAAACTTGATTGTTAATCCATCACCAGCACCTGCAGTTAGGTCAGTTACCTTTGCAAAGAATACAAGGTTAGCACCACTAACTTTAGAGTGAGCTGGATAGAATGTATCAGCACCTGCGAAATCTGATGAAGAAATGTAGTAACTTCTTACTGCATCTAAATCAGGTCTTGCTAAGATGTTGTGAGCAACAGAAATCTTAGCGATTTCACTTGCAGCAACTGAAGCTGATAAAGAAGCATCAAATCCTACATCTGCCCATGAAGCAGTTGCGAAAGTTTGTTCTCCTGTTGTAGCTTCATCAGATACATCATTTACAGTATATCCAAATCTACCTTCACCGTATAAACCATTTACAGCTGAATCAGTTGAACCTAAGTCATCTCCAGTACCACCGAAAAGTGATTTTCCAGAAAATCCAGGGTTACCTGGTTGAGCAGTACCATATTTAAAGTCTAAATAAAATATAAGACCTGATGGTAAGTTCATTGGTTGTACACTAACGAATTCTTTCGATGCAATTTCACCGAAGATACGTCTTACTAATGGAAGGGCTACCCCACTCCATTCTTCACTACCTGCACTTGTTCCAGTGTTTGTAGCTTCATCAAGCAATTGTTTTGCTTGATTTTCTAACAATACAGAAATCTGTGATTGTTCTCTTTCTCCTAAACCTTCAAGAAGTCCAGTTTGTTCCCATTTTCCTTTAAGCTCTCTTGTTTCAGCAAGCATTACAGACTGTGGGTTCTTTCCTTCCATTAATTTAGATAAATCAAAATTTGCCATTTTTTTCTCTCCTTAAATGTTTTGTTAAATTAATTAATGTTAGCAAGTTTTTTGAATCTGTCAGCCATCGTATTAGTTGATTCAGCAATTACTTCCTTCTTAGGAGCAGTTGATGCAACTGGTTTAGATGCGAATGATTCATTAATCTTACTTGATTTTACTTTTTTTGCAGTTCCATTAAACTTAAATGATTCAGCTAATGTACTGAATACAAGTTTAACTTCTCTTACATTACCTGTTCTATCCAATGTCTCAACAACTTTCATTTTCTGGTCGTTAGTTAAGTCATAAGAACGGAACAACTTGTTTGTGTAAAGAAGTTTAGCGTTTAGTAAGTTAACTTCATTGATAGTAGATTTAAGTTCTTTGATAGTAGACATTGCCTCTGCCAATTCACCTTTAACCTCGTCAAGTTCATCACCTTCTTCAGCTTCTTCTTCTTCTTCAGAAACCTCATCAGATTCTTCATCATCACCATAACCCATCTCTCTCAAGATTTCGTTAAGGTCGATATCTTCATCTAAATCTTCTTCAGATTCTTCACCTTCTTCTTCAGCGATTTCATCAGTAGATTCTTCTTCTGATTCTTCACCTTCATTGTGGTGTTCTTCTTCGTGAGATTCGATTTCATCTGATGCGATATCAGCTACTTCTTCCTCTTCCTCATCATCAAGTTCTTCTTCAAGTTCTTTAATGATTGATTCCAAGTCAAGTTCATCTTCTTCTTCTTCACCATATGTTTCATCAACATCTTCGTGAGAATCTTCAGATACTTGTTCTTCTTCTTCCTCTTCACCTTCTTTAACAACTTCAGTATCGTCCTCTTCAGAACCAACTTCAGCAGTTTCAGCTTCGGTGTCAGGATTTTCTTGAGCTACGTCTGATGAAGAGTTTGCATCATCTGCAGGTGCTTTATTGTCTCCATCTCCGATATCAGATGCATCTCCATCAGGAGCATCATCTTTATCGTATTCTTCAGAAATATCTTCCTCGTCCACTTTTACATCAGTTTCTTCAACTGAATCTTCCTCTTCACCTTCTTCAATTTCTTGTTGAAGTTTTTGAGATAAGATTGATTGTAATCTTGGAGTGAAAGCTTCTTCTAAAGCGATTTTGGCATTAGCAATTGCAGTTTCACGAACAGCTTTAGCATCAGCGATAGCTTCTTTTAACAAATTTGAATTTGCCATAATAGTTACCTTTCGTTTTTGTTTCGTGAAAATATTTAAGGATTTTCAATAAGATTAAATTAAAACGGTTTGTTTGGTCACCTCACATAAGAATCGTGGGTATTCATAAACCTAAGATAAGAACCTACATTGGGTAGGTTATTCAGTATATAAATATACAATCTATAATAAAAACACTAATTTTTAGTAGATTTATTTTTATTTTGTGGTTTTCCACCCTTTTTTTTCTTTCTTTTCTTAGTAAACATCTTAACAGTAGTATCACCTCCTTCTATTTTTTCCAAAATAGTTAGTTTTTGCTGTTCTCTAACTGCTAATTGTTTTTCTCTTCTACGGATGGTTGTGGGTTTTTTGTAGTATTTTCTTTCTCTAAGTTCTAATAAGTGGCCACTATCACTTACTAATCTTTTGTATTTTTTAAGTGCTCTGTTAATATCTCCTTTAATTACTTTAACAGAAACTAATGATTTTTTTTTACTCATTCTCCTAATTTTTATGTAACAATGTTTTATATAAGTATATACTATGAACCTTTTCCAGTTCCAGATTTTTTTCCTTTTGTGTGAGTGGATACATTTATGGGTTTTTTACCTTGTCCTGCTGATGATTTACCACCTCTATTAGATTTATTTTGTGCTGCTCTTTTTCTACGAGTTGCAGATTCTTTTTCTTTTTTACTCATAGATGCGGCTTTCTTGGCAGGAACACATTTAGCATATCCTTTCTTTTTACCACTTGTACCACATGGGGGATGTTTACCACTTTTATCTTTCTTACCGATATTAACCCACTTGGATTTAAACCAGTTTCTCAAATCTTCATTTGTGGTTTCTTCAAATATCTCGTCTATGATATCTTGTAATCTCATTATTTACCTAATTGGAATAATTTTTCTTCTGCAGCTGCATTAGTTCTGTAATCGTAATGTTTTGGATTTACTCCAAAATCTTTTAGGGATTTTTCTAACCAAATTCTATACTGTCTTTTACCATACTTTTTTTCCATTACAGAAAGTACATCATAAAATTTAGTTTCACTCTTATTTACTTTTTTTACTAATTTAGTTATTTCAGATTTATCTTCTACTACTGGATTATATCCTTGTGGTACTTCTTCGTTTACTGATTCTCTTGTTAGTTTGTATCCTTGTTTTGCAAGTGTTCCAACAAAATCACTTAAATCTTTTTTGTTCTTGAAGATTTTTATATCAAAGAAATCACTACCATCTTTGTGTTTCTTTTTTCCATCGTGGTAAGATATTGTGTATTTTGCTTTACCAATACCATCTTGTCTTTTGAATCTTTTCTTACCTTCATCGATACCTTTTACTTTCTTTTTCACAATCATTGTGATACCACCCAAATCCTTTGCCCACTTTTCAGCATCTTTCTTATCTTTATAAGCAGCAGTTGTTACTGGCTTTACACCTTTCTTTGGTGAATGTAATACAATATATGCTTCATTTACTGATTCACCAATCAAAGAATCTATATCATTATGTACATCTTTCCACTTAGTAAATTTTTTATTACGAAGTGTACTATAAAGAGCTATTGAATATTTTTGTGAAGAGTTGTGGATAATTCTTTTTACATAATCAACTGCACCAACATTAGGTTTTCCTTTTTGAATTGAATCAACTGCTGATTTTAATGCTTTGTAATTGTTAAATGCTCTTTCTTTGTTTCTATCTGAAACAACTTG
>Ga0181403_1000007_pt1 | contig 51600 bp, 23 predicted proteins | sample 26SPOviralmetaG_FD_130132 | JGI IMG/M metagenome (GOLD analysis project Ga0181403, IMG submission 130132) | Marine viral communities from the oligotrophic San Pedro Time Series (SPOT) site, San Pedro Channel, CA, USA - 26 SPOT_SRF_2011-09-28 | ecosystem: Environmental > Aquatic > Marine > Strait...
AGATACTTCTTTGATGACATCACCTACTTTGAAGTCACCCTCTGAAAGTGTGCTAAATTCGATATAAGAGTTCAGTACTCTGGCTTTATAATATACTTTTTCTACACCATCGAAGTGATAATCATGATAATACGCTAACGCCTCATCAACTCTATCTGTCACTTGATCATCAGAAACATTGATATCGATTACTGGTTTACCCAGTTTTCTGAGACAATATTCTTTAAATTCGGCTTTAGTTGTTGGCTCTGCCATGTTCGATTCCTAAATTATGTTGGTATAATATACTATTTATAAGCAATAAATTCGTGCTTTTCATCAGATACAATGAGTATAAATATTTATAAATAAGTGATAACAGACTTCACTTAATTTCTATTGAAAAGGATAAAGGATTAAAAATGAGTTTAACAATACCTACTATATTCACTATACCACATGGTTCTGGTAGTTCTTATCATGCTAGTGGTGATGGCGTACAAACATTACCAGTATCGACTACAGATTATGGTTCAGGTGTAGACCCACGCTATCAACACAAGTTTGGATTTCCATATAAGGGCGGAAAAAGTACTTTTGCATTCTACGGAGCTTGGAGTCAAAATGTCACAATAAAGATTCAAGCCGCATTTGATGGTGGATATGTTACTAACAACACCGAAACTTATAAATTAGATTCTGCCAACGAAAATTTTATGACTTTAAAAGATTCAGCAGGTGCAGAGGTTGTAGTGAACTCTAGCCAGCGCATAGTTAATGTTGATATCGGTAAATGTATGCTAAGATTTTTAATATCAGGCGATAATGCCGATTTAACGGCTCCAATTTATGTAGCAGTATCATAGGGGGCTAAATGTCCACTATACGGAAAGGCACAGCCAGTACAGGTATCGCATCACTAGGCACGATTTCGAAGTCGAGTCTTTTTTCTGTGGGCGATGTGCCGGGCATAACAATTACATCAGGGGCGCCAAGCGCAATAGCCGAGCATAGCGGTAATGGTCAGAGTATATATACAGTTACTGCAAGAGACAAAAATGGTTCAACTAGTGGATTTGCGTTTGCTATAACTGGTACAGACGCAGGTTCTTTTTCAATCAACTCGTCTAGTGGCGTTGTTACCCTAACTGCTAATCCAAACTTTGAAGCAAAAAACAGATACGAATTTACTGTCGAAGCTACTAAAAGTGGGCTTCCTAAAGGGAGTAAAGCTGTTGTACTAAACATCAACAATATTGATGATACTGCACCAACTATTACTTCTGGTGCTACAGCGACAGCAATCGCAGAAAATTCTGGTGCAGGTCAGGTTATTTACACTGTAACTGCTGATGATTCTAGCGATATTTCTGGTGGAGTCACATTCTCGAAGAGTGGTACAGATCAGAGTCACATCAGCATAGACTCAGCAACAGGCGCAGTCACATTAACTGCTAACCCTGATTTCGAAACTAAGTCATCTTATAGCTTTAATGTAATTGCTACAGATGCGGAAGGTAATAGTTCTACTCAAGCAGTGACACTAGCAATTACTAATGTTGTGAACGAACACGCACCAGTATTTACTTCAACTCCTATAACTGCAAGTGCTGTAGCTGAAAATGCTTCCTCACCAGGTACTGTTGCTATTTACGATTTTGATGACAATATAACGAATCCAGATGGAGTTTCGCTCACTCTGAGTATCAATAGTGTAAGCCCGAACAATTCTGGTGGTTCATGGAGTATCGATAGTGACAACATACTTAGACACAGTACAGCATTTGATTATGAGGCAAACAACAGTTATCAGGTATCTGTTAATATGAGTTATACTCTAGCTGACGGAACATCAGGATCGGACACGATGGGTCTTGTCGTGGCTATATCTGATGACACTTCTGACAATGGTATTCAACACACAATCACTCATTTCGGTCAGTGTGTTGCGGGTAGTGGTATTCCATATACGGAAGCAAATGGCTTCTGTGTATATGGGGCAAACTGGACAGGAACAAGTGGCGGCGGAAGCTATAGAAGCGGTTCGAGTGTTAGCCCTGATCATAACTCAATTTGGGGCGATGTGGGTGCAGATAATGCTAATAAGATTACAGACCTTGGTTTTCTTACTGCTAACTATGGTGGATATAGTTCAAGCCAACCATATCGTCATAAGTCTCAAGTAGTTGTTGTCGGGAATCACACTAACAACCAAACTAACTGGTCAGTTACCATGAACCCAGGAGTATCGCAAACATTTAATAAGGCTGATGCTGATGTAAATACATTCCAAAGTGGTGGCAAGCAGTACTATGAATGGTATCTGGGCGCAACTGTGCCTGGGTCAGGAACAGCATGGCACGCCGCTAAAAACTTTACAAATGGCAACACTTGGACAGCAACATTCACCGTACTATAGGAATTTATAATGATATCTTGGAAAATAAACAAAATAGAAACTTCATCACACGAATCCATGTCAAATGTGCTTATGTGGTGCGAATGGGAGTGTACATACAAAACAGAATCTGTGTATCGAAGAAGCTATGGAAGGTTAAGGCTTTGTCACGAAAACATAGCACCTGAATCGTTTATTGAATATGATCAACTTCAAGAAAGTGCAGTTATTGAATGGGTTAAACAGCATCTTGGACAATATCAAGTTGATGAAATTATAGATGCAAATACAAATACTGGTATGGAATCTGTTGAAGAAGATTGGAAAGACAATACGATTGTATGGCCTGCTAACTGGTAGTCATTCATCGTACATAAAGAGAGTAAAAAATGTCATCTAGAAAGTATAGAAAATTTGGATTGAGAGCAGATAGGGCGTTAGCTGATCTAACTGATTCAGGCACGGCACTCGCCAATGTCATTAATGATCTGACAAGCGTTAATGATATAGATGGCAACCCTACTGGATTTACTCTTTCTGATATAGAACCACTAAGAATATTTTCTCAGAGCGACCTAGATGAAACATACGACTACACCCAGCCAGGTGTACCACCTTATGCTTTAACTGATCTTAAAGATACACGACCATTTATAGATATAGCTGATCCTAATGATCCATCAATTATCACAAGCAAACCTATTCAGCCTCAGGTCACAATGCAGGACTATCTTAATAAATTTAAGACTGTATTTGGTGATCCACCATTTGTTAATGGTGGAAGCGGCCCTGTTACAGAGATAATTCCGACAGAAAGAATAAACAGTTCTTCTCAACAAATTGGATCTATTATTGATGGTGATGATGTTATTTCTGGTCAAAGATATAAAATTGTTACTAATAATAACAGTGACGCTCAATGGGATACTCTCTCTGGTGCATCTGGTGGATCATATTCTGTTGGCGACATATTTACTGCAAGTATAGATGGAACATCAACATATAGCAGTTCATCTGTAAGAAATGTTTCTTTACCTAGGGCATCATATGCGTTTGCAATTGATGAAGTTGCCGCAAATCAGTTGAAACCAACTGAGTTACATACAAAAATATTTAATGCAGAGGTGCCAGCAATAATAACCCCAGAAGACTACTGGCCCGGTACTGGTGACTTTTTCTATCCATCTAAACTCGATATATCTTTCTCTGATAGAAATGGTGCTGTTCAGCACACTGGATATCAAGATGGTGGCTTTAACGCCAAAATATTAATTACTGGTTGTTTTCTTGTAGAAGAAGACTTAATTGAAAACGAATCGGTAGAAAGCAATTGGCGTTTTGTAAGAGGGACATTACAACCTGAGTTTAGAGCATACGAAACTATATCATACGAAACTGTAGATGGAAAAACAGTTTTAACTTGTCAGAGTAATGGACACGACTGGAGTAGAGTCGGGCTAGGTATGACTGTCACCTTCGATAACACTACAGACCCAGCCACTGGGTCAAACTATACATCTGTAGTAGAGTCGATGAGCAGAACCAATTTTAAAATAACGCTTGTTGACGATTTCAATATCACTGATGCTACAGGTACTGATGAGATAATATTTTCTTTCTCGCCAAAAGACGATGAAATTGAGTTTCCATCACTAGGTATTACTGCACCAAATAGAGGTGCCAGAAGAAGAGTAAGATATACGCATTACTGGCCTAGCGTTGCAAAGGGTGGCACTGCTAGTGGAGTGAAAAAGGCAGAAGAAACAAACAATACAGAGTTTGGTTATACAAGATTTTATCCAATCCAACAGACTCAAGATTTTTCTAGCAAAAGATATAGTTATCCATTCTTTAGAGACAATAGAGCAGGGCCGACAAACGAAAAAGCAGATTTTGAGTTAAAAGTCATTAACACATTGAGAAACGAGTTCACTCCATCACTTAAATCATCATCTGTAACTCAAAGCACTTTATTTGACAGTGCTAATAATGAGATTGTCTCACACACTTTATCTCTCAATAGTTCTGGTAGACATCAAGAGGCTGTAGCTACATCTAAAATCGGGGGAGTGAATAAAGGCGATGTCGTAGTATTAAAACCTCCTGGTGCGAACAATTACTGGGCGTTTAAAGTTGAAATTACTAGTCGAGATAGTGACTATCATTACATATCTCTTCCAATCGAATTTTTCGATTTAACTAATATTGCTCCAGATACTGCGTTTGAGGTGCTAATTATTAAAAATGAAGGTCTTGTTGGTGTTTTCAAATATGCCGATAATGACTCGGGTGCAGGTGTCGAGCATCAAATTCAAACGATTAACAGGGCGCCAAAAGCATTTGGTTCTTTTGCGAACACAGTGACAGAAAATGATTTAATATACAAAGTAAACTTCACAGGTGCATCTGGCGCAAATAGTGACATCAATGAATACGGGTTCAGAGTTAAAAGCACAGACCATTATGGTATCCCCGCATCACTAGAGTCTATTATTACGATTGAAAACAATCCAGAATCAAGTGTAACAGATATAAACGCCACTGACGGCGTTGTTGTTGTACATAGATCAAGAGGTATTAGTGATAGATCAACTATACAAGAGTGTAATGGTGTAATTGGTAAAGAAGTAATGAATACTTATCAGAGTGGGGCACAATCAATTGTAGTATCTGATGTTGACAATATCACACCTAACGCTAGTGCATCACTAGCAGATTTTATTTATTTTGATGGTGTAATCCCGCATGGCACGACAGTAACGGCGGTTGATACTTCCACAAAAACAGTAACGCTATCAGCGCCGATAAGTGGTGCCCTCGTTAAGGGGTCGACAGTTGTGTTTGTATCAAGAAGTGCGGGCGAAATCAATAATCAGGGTGTGCCCACCCAAAATGGTTGGAATGGAGAAAACAAAGAATATTGTATCATACCATTGAACACAGCACCGCCTTGGGAGAGTACTACTAAGGGATTGAAAACTCCACCTAATAGACCGAATGTTATCGCTAAAGAGTTGAGATTTTCTAAGTTGTCATTTACATTGCCGGAAAATAGTATATCTGAAATTGCCGGCGGTACTATTATAACTACAGATAAGTATATGCCTATAACATACACCGCACCTGGTGGCTAAAGTTAATCTGGCTTAACTAGAATCTTGTAGTCTCCATTTGTAACATCTGTTGGCGTTGATGAAGCGCAAAGATAATATAACTCATCGTTTACATATATTGGTATTTTGTGTGTGATGTTAGCACCAGACGCTTGTATGTTTCCGCTAAAATCTCCAAGACCATCATTGCCATATGTGCCGTTATCACTATTCTGGTTTTCATTTGTAAATATTAACTTAGGCTCACCAATAGCTTTACCACCACTCCCTGCGTTAAGAGAACTACCATCAACTGAGGCTTCAAACGTATCACCTACTTCATAATTTAGCCCTGTGGTGTTTGCAAGAGCATTCCAGTCTCTACTACCATTACCAATATCAGTGATAGTGTAGTTCTCACCTGGAATAAAACTTCCCCAATCAGTCTCATCTGATCTTTTAAGATTGAAGTCCCCTGCCTGAGCAACAGCAGAACTAGTCGTCAATGCAGATAAACTATAAGAAGCACCACCAACTGTATTTGCAATTGTAACATTACTATCCTGCCAAGGGTTATCTTTACCAGTAAATGCTCTTTTTGCTTCGTCAGTCATTACATTATGAATGTATAGACCAGGTGGCTCTAGAGCCTTTGCTTTACCATTAGTACCTGAAGTATTAACTACAGCAGTTGCTTTAAATATTACAGGGTATACTACAGCATTAGAAATAGTAGAACCGTTAGTGTTAGCTGTAAAGAAATCACCCACTTCATAAGTAATACCCGCTCCACTATTTAAAGATGAAGTGTTGCCTATGACATTCCATGCTTTTTGTGGGTCAATCGTCAATGTATAGTTTGTGCCAGTGGATGGAGTTTCAAACTCTTGAATACTACCACCCGATGATGTTGAAAGCTGTATTTCGTCATCGACTACAGCGACCACAAAATAATCAGCATTAACTGGTAAACCAGATATATTGTCATCGTCTGCTGTTTTTGTCAATCTTAGTTTATCGCCAACTACAAGACCATGACCACTACCAAGATCAATTTCATTTGAGCCTCCATCCATATCGCCCACACCAAATGTGAACGCACCATTAGTTCCTCTTGCATCAACGCCTAAATTTTCTATGACATATATTACACCACCACCATCATTTGATGTAGTGTCAAATGATCCAGAAGACACTGGTGATACATTCTCATCAATAACATTTGCGCCAACCTGATCCCAAAAAGCACCAGTGCCTAGAGCAACTACTTGATATAACTCGCCCACAACAAGTTGATTAAAATCAGTATCGATACCAATTCTTATACTTGAAAGATTTTCTACGGATATCGCACCACCAAATACAACACCACTTTCAAGATCAAAAAAGTTATTTCTATATGACAGAACAACATTACTTTTTTTGAAGTTTATGTTAGAAATTACACCTTCTATTGACTCAATTCGACCATCAGGGTCAAACGGGCTTGGATATGGCTCTACTTCGTCATCTTCAGACTGTACTTCACCTCGAATTGGTGGTGATGCTACGATAAGTTTTCGTACATTTTCTGTGGTTATTGCATCAGTTCTTGTTAGCTTGAATGTAGCGATATCGCTCAAGTCTAAAGTTTGCTGTGTTGCTACAGATCGTATTTGAAATCTACTATTACCATCACTATTAAACACTTCATAGTTAAAGCCAGGCTCATTATCTTTTTGTAGTAGGGTTCCATCAGTAAATGCGTTTTTACCATCTAAAATATCTGTGACGATTGTCCAACCATCAATTGGATCATTTTCTGCATTCATATCTCGTCTGTTTAGAACTTCAACAGCAATACCACCAACACCCGGTAAATTTTCACCAGAAAAGTTGGCAGTGAATAAGTCGTCTACTTCTGGGGCTTCCCCTGTTTGCCCGTCATTTGCTTGCCAACCAACAGCAGGCCACCCTCTATCTTCACCTAAGACAAGAATTTTGTACTGAACACCTTCTTCAAAAAATCCATAGTTTTTAACTCTACCTATAAAGTTAGGGTCATTTACCAATCTAGATTTGAATTTAGTATTACCATCAAACAATCCAATATCATCAGCAATACCTAATCCACCCAAATTGTTTAGTATGCCAGCGTCACTAGGTCGACTAGAACTTTCTACTAAATTTAAATTTTTTACAAATCCTTGAGCCATTTATAATACCTATGTTTCGTCTATCTCTATATCCCATTGGAATGCTCCAATTAAGGACAAGTATCTTCGATATGGATGAAGCGGAAGCCCGTTTACATCAAGATTATCATCATCACCAGAGCCAGGTATATCTATCAACGCCTGTACAGATAATCTTGTAGCAAATCCATTATTGTCTAAGTAGTCTTCGTTAGTGCCAGGATCGAACCCTTTTTGACCATTAAGTCTAACAGTTATACCCTTTCTTGGTGTGTTTGGCGTAGCCATAAACCACAGATCGTTTATTAAGTCGCCGGCCACAGACGCAGGGAGTCTGTTTTCACTCAAATCTACTAGAGTCGCTTTCGTATTAAATCTTAAACTTTGCGAGACATACCCCGTTATATCATTATTATTTAGTTTGAGTTCTTCTAGAATAGGACAGTCACTCATATCTGGAACATTACCACTAAAATAATTATTCTGAGCGTATAAATCTTTCAAAGCTGGTGCTATTGGATTAGGGAATTGTCCAGAAAAAGAGTTATTATAAACTCTTAAATCTTGCAATTGACTCATATTTTGCAAATCACCTAAACTTCCTCTGAATCCAAGAAATTGAACGCCTTGGACAAAGGTACTTGTTGACACCCGAGAAATCTTACCATCGCCTAAATCCGAATAAGTAGTTCTTTCTGCCACCCTGAATGTACCATAAGTCGAATTAGTATTCGAATTGATTGTCGCATCGTTAGATGTGTCTGCTGTAAAAACAGTACCCACATTATTATTAGATGCACCCTGATTCCTAAAGTCATATTGATAACTACCAGAACCTGTAAAACCACTTCTAAGTATTCTATATTCAGCGCCGTTAGTTAATGAACCTAAAATTGCTCTATTCAAACCAGTCTTACTTGGTGGACATCTAAAGAAGTCACCCCTTTTAGGTTGAGACCCTGTACAGAATTCGTAACCATGAGTGAATACACTGCTTTGTCTGCCTCTTAATTTATTATAAGGATCAGCGTAAGGCGTATTAGCGGCCCAACCTAAATTTTGCCATTGTGCTGTGGTCATTGATCCAACATCTTGAATCATATAGTACATACCTGGTATTATATTATCGACATCGAGATAATTGTACTTGAAGTGATCGCCTACCGCAGGGGTAGAACCATGCTGTACATCAGACCCAAAATCAACTAAATCAGAATCTTTCTCAGTTGATGACCACCCCATATCTTCATATTCTTTTGGTAAAAAATATCCATATTGATTAATAGCAGAAAGAGTAGTACCGTTACCATATTGACTGTTGTTAGGCAATACTCTAATTGAGAAGATATTGTTTTCACCAAAAGATTGAATGGCGGGCGCTCGTTGGCTTTTGCCATTATAAAGCCAGATTCTGTTCAATTTGGATAAATTTGAAAGACTTGGAACTTTGCCCCATTGATTACACTCGTAAATCCATAGTTGATCTAGATTTGACATATCACTAATAGGTACCTTGATGACATTACTTAAATCATCATCATTAACCAATCTAACGTGCTTATGATATTGGAATCTTACTTTCAGATTTGTCATACTCCCTTTACAGGCTTCGAAGCATAACCCTGTTCTATTATTGCTTCCATCGATAGCAAAGTAATCACTATTATATTCGAACCCACCAAACCCTCGGCCACCGGAATGAGCATAAGAACTAAAAGTTTGCAAAGAACCACCATTTCCACTAAGCGTATTATCATCAAGATTTATATGAACACCGGCATTGTAGTATTCGTCATAAAGAGTTAGATTAGGTTTGTTACGCAAGATACTATCAATATTTGCTCTAACTCTCTCACTGCCAGTCAGGCTCTGATACAAATATTTAAACTTTATAGTCGTCAATGCAGGGCAATTATTTAGCATACTAGCGTTTATTGTTCGCTGACTATCCCCCCAAAATCTATCGGGTCTACAATTCTCTAACCATAATGATTTCAAAAGTGGATTGTCAGAAAAGTCTAGATTAAGATTAGCCCGATAGTAACGCAACTTTATGCTCGTTAGCACTTTACTTTTAAAATATATTTTTCTATCAGAGTTTGACTTGAGTCTATTAGCGTCACCTTCTACACCACCTCTCGTAACATATGGTGTTCTACCTATAGATTTAATTGGAGTTGAATCAAAGTCAATTATCTCTAATGCAGGGCTATTGCATATATGACGAGACAAAAACTGATAAGATGCATAGCTAAGTTTCATTTCCTCAAAACCAGGTGCCTTATTTGTGTCTATGAATATATCATTATCAGTAGTATTCCATTTTACGAAAGAATGTAGTTCACCCTTTAATGCTGTGTATGCAGAAGAAGTTGGAGCAACACCAGAACTACGATCTCTTAACTCAATTTCATTGTCCGATATCTTAGCGACATCGTATAACTCCCCACCGGTAAGACCACCAAGAGCCTGGCCCATATTATCTACACCCACACCGACCGTTGGGTCGTCATCAGTGTCTAATGGATAGGCATGAAAATCGTACTTAACTACATCTCCAGTAGAAAGCTGATGATTAGATAATTTGAATCTTGCTACATTGTTTGTAACTTCATAAACATCAGTTGTCGATGGATTAAACTCTATTGCTGTGCCTGGGTCTGCACCTCTAGGGCTCTCGAACGGCCATGTAATTCTATTAGCTTGAGAACTACTTGTGGCATATATTTGAAATTTAACACAATTAGGCAAATGCTCAGTATTAAGATTAATAGAGCCTCTAAAGGCATTTATTGCCTCTACTTCTTTAATACTAATTGGTAAATTATCTAATTGTTTCTGTGACACAATTTGTCTTAAATCATTATCGACAAATTCCTCAGTTACTTGATATACACCATCGAGATGACCTAAATCTAAATCTTCCAAATAGTTTACAGCCGAATGAAGAGGGTTATAACTAATTTTAAGTTTTTCCAATGAGGGTGTTAGAGACTTTAGATTAGGTATGTATTTAAATTGATTATAAAGCAACTCTAATTCTTTCAAATTTTCCATTTTGGTATTGGGAAAATCTTTTACGCCAAATCGATATACAGACAAGAACCCTATATTGTTTGGTGGGTAATATACTTCTGCTTTATACTTATTGGTTGTATTAAGACCGTAGGAAAAAACTGTTTGCGTGGTTGTGCTAGACACATTTCTGTCATAAACTAGCGGTGTTGCGCTTGGTATACTTAGGTTTGAAACTTTGAATGTTGCCGGTATAACCCCCTCATTATCAGTAATTGCAGGTGTGTTGGCTGATCTACCCAGTCTAATATAAGCATAATTTGCCCCAGAAGAAATAAATTCTAGTGGTATACCCTTTATAACAGGTAACTGTACATCACTTCCATTGATATTAAGTTTAATTGTATGTGTTGGAACTTCTGCTCTAAACTGCTTTTCAACCGGCTGAGAAGTCACACCAAGTTTAGTTAATGCTAGATATTCACCATCAACAACCAACTCTCCACCATAAGTTATGTAAGAGTCTGGAGCATTTTCGGGACCTATAGGCGACCAAGACGATACTCTGGATGTTGAAATATCTGCGCTTCTGACAGGCCATTCTATTATAAAAGACACTACTATATTTGTGAAGTCGGTAACGGCGCCAGATGAAGCAGAAGAGGTTAAGACAATTTGGCTAGAAGAAACGCTATTTATTTCATAGTCCCCACTAGTCACACTACTACCAGTGTCAGTTATTCTAATCTTATCGCCTGCTGATAATGTATAAGTTTTCCCATTATATTCGACAGTATCCAAATTACTACCACTAATTGTGGTGCCGTTAATTTGAGTGACTACTATTGGTGCTAGATTTGGTGTAACAAAGTCTACATAGTTGTACTTAATTGCGCCTGCAATGAGTCTATCATCAACAGCAAGATTATATCTCTGCTTTGAATCAACCTCATTCATATTTTCAACATCAGAGTCTGCTGTGTTAGCACAAACTTGTTGAGAAGAGAACAATCTAAGTTGATTATCGACAAGACCTGCTATTTGATGGAAATCAAAAATGTTTAGATCAGCATCTCTTACTAAATTTCTAAGAAGATCGAGATCATCAATTCTTAGGCCTAGATTGGCTAGAGACGCTTTTTTATCATCTATATCGATAAGAGCCTTAGATACATTTAGTCCCCTGATTATAGCCATTATTGCTCCCTGCTAGTTAGAGAAATCTGTACATTACCTGTTGGATCAGTACTGGTTAATTTAGATGCAGTAATATATATTGCTTTATTATTTAGGGAGCCTCTCTCGATACCCTTTCTGTCTCTAGCAAATATGTTATCTAAATTAATGCTCACAGTTTCGTTTTCTGCAACATAGTATGAATATAGAACATTCCCTGGTCTTAGTGGATTCATAAGACTTTCGTCATATCTACACGCAGAAAGATCCCTTTCTCCATTAAAAGCTGACGGATTGTTTGTATTACTTGTTCCCGGTTGAACTGGGAAAGAAATAGAAGTATTCCAAGTGGTAGAGTCTGTTACAAATGTCGGTGTATGTGTCTTAATTATGTTTTGCTCAGATATCTCTTCGATAACTACACCGTTAATTCTACAGTTATCACTCAATGCGAATACTGGATATAGTGGTTGAGCGTCAAACGGAACAGCCTTTGTCACTCTAAATGATTTATTTTGAAATATCTCGTCTCCGTTTTCGTCTAAAGATACAGCTTGCCAATCGTCTGTCAACACGAGCATCTTAGTCTGAATAACTTTATTTAAACTTGTGATAAGACCATTCAAAACATCAAAGGCACTTGCATCGACTTGTATATACGGTCTTGTGTCAGCGGCATTGTCGGGTGGATATATTGTCTGACTCTGATACTTATGTCCACTACCTGCAAAGTCAATGCCTATTTCAGATACGCCAGGTATTATAGAATTGTCTTCTGGGCCCTGCTCGCCTTCAGCAAAAATGATTCTTTTAATATTTGGGTCTGGATCATCACCAATAGTCTCGAATGGAAAGTTAACTGTAGCAACCTCACCCTTAACGGCAGAGATAATACCGGGGTCTGCACCCTCTAGTTTATTCTCTACTCCACCACCTGCTCCATCAAGTCTTGGATCAACACTTAAACGAGGGCCATAACTATAATCTATTTCTCCAAGTTTTATTCTATCTCTTGAGTCGAAAGCAGTAGCTAAGTGACAATACTCTATGGATGGGAAAGTATTTCTATCATAGTCAATATAGCTACTATCACCCGCATCAAATTTTACCTGTGGTTCATCGTCAGTTCTACCACCTGCTCCACTAGCAAGTGGATAGTATGGGGTTATACCAACAGAAAACTCACTAAAGTTACTATAGCTATCTTTATTAGTGCCAGTTGGGTTTAAAAAGTGTATTCTAAATTTGTCAGCATATATTGGTCTAGTAGAAGCAACTACAGTATGATATCCAATAAGTTTAGCTTCAAAGTATTTTGATTCGTCAGTGTTTGACCCGTCTACTCGGAATATAGACCCATCAGCCTTTCTTGAGTCTTCAGCAACACCGATTTGAAGTTTGTAATCATCTTCCTCATTCCCATCGTTTCTTCTTTTAAATATATCGCCATCCGCACCAACATAAGTTCCAAACACACCATCTGCAAGAACATGAGAATAAAGTTCATCTTGATTGTAAACATATCTTAGATTTGCTTGGGCGCCTGTCAAACTAGGTACAAAATTTGAATCATGCACATAATTTTCTTCAAGAACTACAGTCGTTTTATTCTCACTAGAATATTCTGTCACATCTATAGTAGTAAATGTTAATCCATCAACAGTACCTGCAGTTGTGGTTAAGTCATTTCCATTCAATTCAACCAGTTTAAATGAAGTCACTGAATCACTTTCAGTTATTCCCGGGTTACCTTGAATTTCAGATACTTCAAGGGTTGATGATGCAGTAGTATGTTCAGCAATAGTTGCTGTTGCAGAACCCGCCAATGTACCAGTGACAGAAAATCTTTCACCGACTCTCATTTTCCTAGATTGACAACTAAATTCTCCGCTAGTACCAGTTACTTGCACAGACTGTAGTGGTAATTGATTGATGAACTTTTTGATTTTATAGTTTGTTAAATCTTCACCAAAATACAAACAATCACCAACTTGAAGTGTGTCAAAAGTCTTTGCAACGGAATTACTAGCAATATTTACTAAAGATGACCCATCTTGCAAATCAACCAAAAAGGATTCTGTGACCAGATCAAACTTATTTTGACCGTTTAGTAGTATCTGATTACGCTCATTAGGCTGTAATAGTGTTATTCTATTGAGTGTATTCCCTGCGGTACCCACATCATACTTGGCGATAACTGTTCTAGTTTTAGGGTGTCTTCCATTCATGTGAATACATGGGCTGTAATTGAAGTGTACACCCATAGGGGTACCCTTAATCTCTTCAAAATCAATTCTACAATTTCTATCAGAAGTTACTGAGATAACATTTGGATATGACTTTTTATAATTGGGTTTTGATTCCCCGACAGTATTAGACAACTCTTCTTTTGGTAAAATTCCAAGTATGGGTGTTCTATCAGTAAACGGTCTAGAGCCAGTTGTGCTTTTAGAAGACAGTCTTATTGTACCCTCGTCTCCACCATCAATATAAACACTACTACCATATTTGTAAAGATACATGGGCTCTCTGATATCTTTAGTATCATTTGTGTATATTAGATACTTAAACTTGAAGTCTGGATTTTCTAAAATAGGTTCGCCTAATCCGTTTTCAATGACAAATGTATGGAGTAATACCCATCTTGCTTCATCATTTTCTACTGGAATATATGCGTAAAACTTAGCACCAATTGCACCGTACCAAGAGAACTCAACTTTATACATCGTAACATCTTCAAATGACAATATATAGCCAGAAGGTCCATTACCTAAAAGATTGTCTCCATTAAAATCGGATCTACTAATTACTGTTTCCCAAAGTCTGCTATTGTTACCTATTCCGTACTGCGTCACTTTAGTAGATTTTTGAGCAGTAGAATCTAGACCTTGTCGCTCAAGAAGTTCATTAGGCATACGAACAGTACTTCTTCTGACTATGTTAAATTCGGAACCCTTGAGTTGAAACATATACTCATCAGTATCATTAGAACAACCCCATTCTGCTATCTGCGCTGTGGAATTTGGATCGCCAGCAACCATTCTCGCACCAAAAGTAAATCCACTTGCTCTACCCGGCTGATATCTAAAAGATCGTTTACTCTGAAGTATACCATAGTAGGTTACATTTGATAAACCACCAGGTCTAGTGTCCGTACTTGTTACAAATGCTCTAATCAAACCATATTCAGCAAATCCTTTATAACCGACAAGTGCAATTTGTTCAGCGCCTGCTTCTGCATCAATTAGGTCTTGTGGCATTTGTGGGTATTGATCTGTTCCGGCGGCTATTTTATCGTAAAATGATGTCCATCTTTCAATAGCATCAAAAGAATCTTGTAAATCAACCTGCCCGTACTTAACATCAAACCAACTACTAGAATTTGCAAATATTAATGTAGCGTCATTTATATTAAATTCGAAATCTCTGATTGATTCTTCTGCAACACCCCCTTGAACAATAGTCGCATCAGTTTCAGAGATAAAGTTTTCTTTTGCGAACTGTGCATCAATAACCAAAAACTTATTGTATAGATATCTACCCAGAGCAATAAAATTCATATACTTAATAAAGTTAGTTGATGGGGTCGATCTTCTTTGCTCTTTAGTGCCTTCTGGATATGTGTATTGACTAGGAAATGCTTTTAAATAAAGTGCTTGCTCATCAGAGCCTTCGTAGAATCTTGCATTCGACCTTCTTCCATGAATTGGATGCTCCTTTCGATACCACTGCTCTGGGTAGTTTCTGTGATCCTTAAATATCTGACTAGCATCCCAGTTTTCAACATCAAGACCATATGTTGCTACATCAGAGAAAAGACTTAACTGCTCTTCGGAACGAGGGATGCCAAGAAGAGAACTACTAACTTCAGAAGTCTCTTTAAATCGCTCTACAACAGGTATAGCTTTACCACCACTATCACCTAGTTCAGGATTATTATTGACATGAACACTTAAAGCGTTCTCAGACAGAGTAAGTGTCGTTAGAGCCGCATTTTCTTCAGTTACAAGAGGGTTGCCCGCATCATCAAATAGCGGTGTACCGTCTATGTCTATAAGTTGTATAAACTGCTTTGTGACTGGAGCCGGTTTCTGATCGTGTCCAATCTTTATTTGCTTTGCCATAAACTACTGCTCTTCCCATGTTACACCCAAGCTAATTTCGTCAGTGTTCGTACTTGCTGTATCAGAATCTACAGCAAAGTATAAACTATCGGCAATATCTGTCAAAGGGAATGATAGATATTCTTTATTATAGTCAAAATATGGGCTCAAGTCAAATTGCTCTGTGCCTGATCGTAAATAAGTTGTAGCCACATTTATTCCAGTACCTGCAATTGGTACAACAGTATTAGATGCTATCTCTACAGAACTTAATCCTTCTTTTTCCTCAGAGTACTTAGTATTTGTAGTTGAGAAGGGTATTTCTCTACCATCTGCTTGGAACTTCAAGTCTGGTAAGAATACGCCACCACTATTTAACACAATTTCACCCTCAAAAGATTGTAATAGTTCAAAATAATACGAATCTGCATCTCTATATAGTCTACCGAAAACAGTAACTGCTTCAGATACAATACGACCTCTAAACCACCCAAACAATTCTTCTCCATTTTGAAGATAATCAGCTTGACCATTTTGAGTAATAGCTTCATTATTGTTATCAATTGTATATGCACCATTAATTCTGAATCCATTATTACCAGTATTAGGCGTAACATCAGTCTGGAATGTTGGTGTTTTCTTGAAACGAAGTCTTACTGTATCATCACCAATATTGGCAGATGACAACTTAGTTGGATATACTTGAACTCTGTTACGAACGAGATTGCTTTCTCTCGTACTACGAATAACTTTTTTAGTTTCAACACCATAAACTGTTGCCGCTCTGTCTGGAAGTAGAGATATATTACTCGAAGACTCTAAGGGTGCTGACAAGTAAACTTTATCGCCACCCTGTTGTGCCCAAACAACTTCAACATTCTGATCTAACAGACTATCAGTTTTAACTTTTGCGCCTATGTAGAAAGTCGGGTCAATAAGTTTCACTACTTGGAAAGTGTGGCTACTATCAATGGTAACTGTCGAACCTGGATTCAGCCCAGTTAATCTAAATGCACTAGACGTTGGGGTTGGGCTATTCGCTACAACATAATCACCATTGGTTAAACCATTACCGGCAACTCTTACAATATCACCTGCCACTACAGTAAAGTTATTACCATTAACATCACCATCATTACCATCATCGTCTATGGTGGTTACAGTACCTGCTAGATCACCAACCACATACTTTTCTGTCACAGTAAGTTGTGGAACAGGGGCAGACTCTCCGAGTATGTTGGCTGTTCCACCATTATCTACAGAATATGCTCCAGTAACAGCAAATCTTTTACCTCTGGCAGATACAGTATCGTCATTATTATGACTGTATAGACGAACAGTACCACGGTCACCACCATCAATATAGTATGAAGCACCATACTTAACGATGTGATGAGATTTACTACCATAACCCTGTTCTGCTAGAAGGTCTTCACCATCACCCAAACAGTATACTGATCCACCACCATATGTTGTGTATGTGATCGGTAGTGTTGCGTTACCAAGAGATGCAATCTTCAACTGATTCGATGCTCTTAGATGATGCACTCGTACCCATCTTGCTTCGCCATTATCAACAGGAATATATGCAAGGAACAATGCACCTACCGCACCATACCACGAGAACTCAATTTTAAGCATCGTTACTTTAGTGAAGTCAAAGTCATATAAACTGTCTTGATTACTATCAGTACCTTCTTCGTTTGAATAAATTTGACCCGGTCTAGCTGTACCAGTTCTACCAGTTGCTAAGTCACTATAAACTCTAAATCTAGCACCTTGTGTGTTATCTCTAGAATATGTGGTCGCATCTTTAGAAACTCCATTGAGAGGGTCATGACTAAATCTTGAGCGAGGCACACGATACTCGTAAACACCCCAATATTCTGGCTTAACATTATTCTTAATCCAGTTTACATATTCTGGATAGAAGTTTACATTATCGATCTGTGATCTTAATCTATCAACACTATCACCCTGCGATGTGTCCAAAGCAGTGTTAATAAACCCTAGACATTGATCACCCTCTTGCACATTCGTGTTGTCTAATAAGTTTTGTTGGAAAGCATACATATATGGGAACATAGCACCATTAGGCACAGCACCTGTATTGGTCGGTGCAGTGAATGTCTTAAACTGTCTTTGTTTTGCTCGATCTGAACTCAGATTAGATGTATCACTTGCATCACTAGCATAGTTTAAAGTTGTAGCTGTTGTCGTAGCAATTTCTGATGTAACACTTGCTTCACCACTGTTAACTGCTTCCAAGTCATAATCCACAGGGAACATAAATGGAACAACTGTGTTTATGTAAACAGAGCCTAGACCCGCAATGTCACTCGAAGCAATTGTTACTGGCAAAGGTTGGGGTGGGTTGCCAAATGTAGTTCCGTCTGCCTTCATTAAAGTAAACTCATTACCTCTAGGGCCTAAAACTCTTCTAACTCTTAGAACTTCACCTTTCTGAACAAATACATCGGGAGAAGTTTCCCCTGAGCCACCTTGAATTTCAATGCTAGAAGCACCACCACTCCAAGTTATCTTAACGTGCTGACCAAAAGTAACAATACCCTCAGTAAGTTTAAATGTGTTAGCTACTTTAGACCCATATGTATCAGACCTGACACCATTATTTTCTACAATAGCAAGTACATTTTTATCATCTTTAAGTAATGATGGGTCAAAGACAGCCGCATGAGTGTGAATTAATCCATCTCGAAGTACAACTAGATTACCTGGGAACGGTCTATTATTACGAGCAAGAGAAAGAGTCTTCAAGTCTTCTCTAGCAAAGTTAGCAACAACCCTTGCGGCAAGTGCATCTTGTTTGGCTCGTAAATCACTACTTAACCCAGCCGCATTTAAATCATTTGATAGAATAGTTTTCAAATGTCCGTGTCTTGTTGGCTCTGATAATGTACCATCAGATTCTACTTGAGAGTATACTGACATACCAGTACCTCTAGTAAACATCTGCATATTATATGTGGTTTCTGCATCAATACCTTTATTGACATCATTTTTGTATCCATCAATAACATAACCAACATCTCGCTGACACTTATTTTTGATAACTGCCTTTATTTGATCATTAGTTAAACCAGTAAAGTTGAATAAAGCACTTACCCCGTTTGATGAAGTACCACCGCCTGCCGCAACATAGTCAATAGTTTCGCAAACTATCATTGTACTTGTATTTGGGAATGTTGCCCCTGACGTTTTAACCTTGAATGTTTTACCTAGATAAACATCAGACGCTCCACTGAAGTTTGTATCAGACATCGCCGCCATTACAGTATGTGTTTCTAAGGTGCCACCAATTATTGTATACTTCTTATCTGCTGTCATGTTTGCCGCAGTAACACCTGTTATCTCTGCTGTTTTAGTTGTAACATAGTAAGACCAAAAGTTTTTCTTAACTTCATATATGGTGTCAATACTGTCTTTAGAGCCATAGTCAATATTACTAGTTTGTGGAGCAAATGTAGTCGGTACTTTAGGGCTGCTTGAATCATCAGGGAAAGCAACTAATACAATATCATCCATTAAGGTTCTAAGTTTTGCTTTTGCCGATGTGCTTACATCAGAAAGTACAGCAACAGCCGCATGAGCAGAATCTGCATAGTTACCACTAACAGTATCGTCAAACTGCTTGCGTAGTCTTTCATGAATAATTCTTTCAAATAGTGGTATGTTGGGGAAAAGCCCCACTGGTTTAGCACTCCAATTAGAGCCGTCTGACAGCGCAAAGTTAGTTGTGTTCCACTTAGTATGTGCGTTACCACCCCACTTTAAATCTTCTAAGAACATATCGATCCAGTAGTTAAGATCACGTTCACACTTCGCTCTTATTTGAGCCGCATCAAACTCTAAAGCGTCAACAGCATCAACACCTAAAGATGTATTGTACGCTTCTGCAAAAGCCCCATAGAAATCATTATTTTCAAAGTTTACGCCCGTTGCAATGCTAGTTGAGTAACCAAGATTAAGTTTTTGACTATCAGGAATATCTGGAAGACTATCCAAAATTTCATCAATGAGTTCAAATCTTTTTTCTGTTAATATCTTTCTTTCTTTTACAAAAGAGCCTAAAAACTCTGAACTCTCATCAGCACCAAGACCAACTATTCTATAATCATCTATTTGAGTATTAGTAATAGTTTCTGCGCCAGTGTAATCGTCAGCATTACCAATAGTACCTAGGTTGTCTTCGCCTCTTCTTTTTGTAACACCTGCGAGACCGTATGGACTAACTGGGGCATATTGTAAGGATTGAGTTCTACGAACACACGAGAAGTTATCTTCTTGACCATCATTTCTGGTTTCCCAATAATAACCATCATACTTGTCGTAGATACCATATTTACGAATAACTGGATTTTTGGCAAACTTTGCAACAGACACAGAACTCTTAATACCAAATGTAGCCGCAGATACACGACCAGGCTGATATCTGAAAAAACGCTTAGACGTTAGTACTGCTGTTTTGTTTCGTGATGCTTCTACAAGGGCACCCGCTTCTGTGGGTAGATGCTTAATACCATCGCCCACTGTATGATATGCAGGCTTCATCGACCACTCAGATGGGTTAACATCGTAAGTATTTACATCAGCAAAAATACCTAGAGCAACCTCTGCTCTTGGAATACCTAGAAGCGATAGCGCAACCTCTGACTGTACTTTATTCTGCTCTTCGACTGGAATTGCAGTTTGATCAGATGCCATTACAACAGGTATTGACTTATCTGCTGTTTGAGCGCCAGGTGAAACTGGTGTAGTTCTACCTACATTAATTACTGCCGAGTTTGATGAGATATTGTTAATACTTGCCATTTACTTTTCCTATTTAATAAGCCCTTGTGTCATCACAAAGTCGTCTATTATATTTATAGTGCCATTAGATTCACCGACAGTCGGCGCAGTGTTTGGATTCGCACCAGAAGTTCCATCATTGTATGGATTGGCTTCAGATGAAAAATGTCTAGTTCTAATAAGAATATTTCCTGCGGTGGCTGAAGGGCCTATAAAGACAAGAATACCATGCTCGTTATAGTCCGCAGGAGCATTCATAAAGTCGACCTTATTATGATATTTAATTTTCATACCAGTAGTTAAATATTGTGCATTTTCAACTTCACACTCAAAATCTCTATACGCTCTACCGGCATTCATGGGGTCATTATCTGTACCCTTGTTCATATTTTTACCATTATAATCAATATTTTGGAACGACTGCTCGGTATTTGTATCTTTACCAGTAGTGCCATCTAATTGTTTATGATCACTCCATCTACCGACTGTTGCAATGTCGCCAGCCTTAACATAATATCTATAATTTGCTGACCATGCAATACCAACATGATATGATCCAGGTGGATGTAATTTTGATGTGTCAGATTCACTTGATCTTACTTGACTATTGAATATAGTGCTTAGTTCGCCAGAACTAAATCCACCACTACCTAACAATCTACCTAAAGAACCGTCAGTGTTATTGCTTATCGCAAACTTAAACTGACCCTGAGTTTTATCAAGACCAGAACTAAAATTAGCGAACGATATGCTATTTTGCACTACAACTTTATGTAACTGAACTCCCGCATCGCCAAATTCCGTTGCGGTGGCGTCACCCGCACCGGCTATAGTAAACTCATCTCCGTTACCATTTCTAGCAGTGACCGCAAATGTCCCTGTAACTAGGTCTGGTGCGGCACTGGGGGTGCTTGCACTCACAGTAATTTTATCACCAACTTGTATATCAGTACCGACTTGAGGAACAACACCATTACTATTAATTAGAGTAACATCAGTCAAAGCCGCTGTGCCTCGATCTTGATATTGTACTGCAAAGCCAGGACTAACTGTACCAGATGTTGGATTGGTAGTACCGTCTATCTGTTTAAGCGCATTGCCGTTATATAAAAATTCTGTACCAACTATATTAGCAACTGCGCCAGCCCTTGACCAATCTGTGTTACCAACTACTTTGATCTCATATGTTTCACCTTGAATCAAACCATAATTGGATATGTTGGTTGTCAAGAAGCTATTGTTTCTTATATCTCTAGCACCCGGCCCAACTAAGTTTCCATATATTTCTTCAGTCGAGTTAGACGCATCACCTAATTTTCTTATTAGATTTGTTCTATACTTTATTGTGCCGCCAGTACTCTGAACGCTATCTTGAGTGAGATCGAATACAGCACCATTTTCCTGATACACAAATATATCACTTTCGTAATCATCGCCTGCATTTTGTGCATTGTTCATGTTACTTCTAAGTATATTAACAGCGTCAAATTCTGAGTTAAACACATCTGGGCTAGTCAAAAATTCATTAGACGGACCCATCATCACATTGGGACTACTGAGTAAGAAGGTAGAACCATATGTAAATATAGCAGACCCGACATCAGTGTTTTCTTCACCATCTTGTATATTACCAGTCAAATTTTTAATAATGTTATTAGCAATAACACCTTGCTTAGTAACAGAAGCATCGATAAAATTGGTATAATTCTGAATCAGATTACCTGTTACAATAGTGTTTTCACCATCATCAATCGTTAGTGGTGAAAATTCGTGTCTATCTGTAGTACCACTATTTGATATTTCACAAGCAAGCATTTTAAATGCTGTAGGTGAACTTGCATTAATACCCTCTCCAACCACATCTCTTATTCTACAATTTTGTATTAAAATACTATCAGACTGAATACCGAAATCCATAAAGGTGTTACCAGTAGCATCTTGTAGCAAATATTGATTTCTATTGTTACCTTCAAAATCTACACCCGAAATAGATATTTGTGTAGAGTTAACTGATTCTTTTGCTTTTATAAGCGAGTTGTCATATGAACCTAAACCAGTGTTAACGCCTGATGTGTGACCACTGAATGGTAGTTTTCTGATTTTCGAAATACCTGTTATACCGGTCAAACCAAATCTATCAGGGATTTTTATATGAGTTGCGTTATATGTTTTTCCGTTTAGATTTAGGCTTCTTTGATCTGCATCTGCTTTACTGTCAATAGCACTTTGAAGTTTCTCTGTGTCATTATGGGCAACATAGCAAGTATTTCCTATGGCTTCGACTGGAAATGCACTTCCATTAATACTCACTAGGTCATCAGTAGTTGCTACATTAAGCGTAATAGTACCATCATCTGCACTGATATCAACACCTGGTGTTGCACCATCAGCTTGAATTACAACATCAACCCAACCCCTAAGACCATCGTCATCTTGATCAGTAACTTCACCTATTTGATGGGGGAAGTGTATTACATTTCTACCGCCCACTAAGTCACTGGTTGGTGCTAGATATGTATTATCTGTTTCGTCTTTACCAGACCATGCTGTGTAGTCAAACGCATAATAATCTCTCCATAAACCACCGCCAGCAAGGTCTTTAGGGCCTAGAATCGCAGTTAGTTTATATGGACCCGCACCACCTACTTGTCTCCATACGCACACGCCTCGGTTAGCTAGGTCACTATCGATATCAATTTCAATATAGTTTGTTGGATTAAATAAGTTTTTAACTGTTTGTACAGTATCACCATCGGCAAAATTATTGTGTCTTATAATACTAAGATTATTAGCGTTACCGGACACGCAGGGAATAATTGTTCTGGGCCCTATTTGACCATCCTTTAAATTGAACATTGCAAGTTTATATCTAACTGTTAATGCGCCAGTTGTACCAGTAGTAACATATTCAAAAACACCGTTAGCCGCATCAACACTAGCAGATACTGTTGGTATGTCCGTTGGGTTATCGCCTCTATCGCCACCATAAACTCTAAGTGTCTGACCCTCTGCAAACGAAGACTGTAGTTGTCTTTCAGTATCTTGTATTTGTATCTTTTTAGCAGAGCCTGAGGTAGGCGAAGGATAGCCTTCCCACGTTGCTTTAACATCTTGAAGACTATCACTTACATTACCACCATCAAATGTACTACTATATTGATTAAATAAACCACCAAAAGCATTGGTAATCGCAGTGTTAACTAAGGAATCTTTGTAGAATCTTTTATTAGCATTACCGCCTTCTAAAATGTGATCTGTTGTAACAGTTTGCTCTGTGCCGGAATTACCCGCATCTGCTACATTCCTAAATTTTAAAAGAGTGGGCCCAGTTCCATCAGCACGAAGAGAAACAAATTTTTCTGTGTTAATAAAAGCAGAGTTATTATTTGAATTTAGTGGTTTGTTTTGTAGATTGTTATAATCTAAAAAGAAGTCACCATCTTGATATTGATTAGTTTCTGGGATAAAGAAAAAATTAGATCGAAGATTATTTGCTACATTACTTGCACCATTAAGTACTGTAATGAGATTGCCCTTATTCGTTTCGGCGTTCAATGTAGACTGACTAAGAACATAGTCAGAAACATTCTCAGCAGTTATTCTTCTACTGCTAGAATTTGAGTCGTCAACAATTGCAATCACATCATTAGTTGTGAGTGCTGATGCTAGTTCTAAGTCTGTAAACTTTTTAGCCATTTCCTATTTGTCCTTGATATTATGCTATATTTATAGTTGCTTATGCTGTTCTTTTCCACATATATGTCGTAACAAATGCAGACATATTATTATGGGGTTTACCGACATCTACTTGCTCAATACCACTGCCAGTTTCATATCCATACACACCACCACTGTATTGGTATAGATGAGCATCACTCCCAACACCCGGACCTTGCGCTCGACTAGTACCAAATAGTGAGGTGGGTGAGTTAGCATCATTGTATAGATAGAACTGCTCTCCATGCCATGCTTTATTGTCATGAACATGATCTGGAATGTGTTCAGCATCTATTGCTTGCGCTGTAGAACCACCGAACGCACCACCAGTACCAAAGTTTTTATGAACTGCTACAGCATTGTTGGGGACAGTAAATGGAACGCCAACACCAGAACTTGCCGGAGTTGGATTACCCTCTAATTCAACTTTAAGAACATCTCCATTTTTAGATATCACTTTTGCAACATGACCGACAGTAATGGTGGCACCGTGTTCAGTAATAGTAGTACCACCAACATTTATTTGAATTTCTTCTGTCTCTAAAAATCTACTTGCGTCTGATACACCAATATGCCAATAACCACCAGTAGCAGTGCTATACTGTATGTCGCTAATAGTGACCCCTGTATCATACCCCAGTAATGTTTTACCCTCAGCAAATCTTTCCCAAGTAGATTGCCCTGCGCCACTACCGGCAGGCCAGTTCAAAATAGTATTTGGTGAACTGGCTAATGTTGTTATGTATATTCCACCAACTGGATAAATTGCATCCATAACTGTTATAACTGCGCTGTTGTCTACTTCTGTAGCCCTACCATTGAATACTCTGTTAACAGTATCAACAACTTTTACTGAACCCGCTTGGTTATAAACATCACCAAAACCAAGAGTACCACCAGAGCCAGTGACACCAGTAGTTGTGATAATACTAGTGAAGCTACCGCTTCTTGGTATGTTGCTACCAATAGCAGTGTTATCAATAAGACCAGTAAGAGCATTAATTTCACCATCAGATAAGTTATCATCTGGGTCTGGATCAATGTCAATTCTTGTGCCTTTGATTGTCGATGGGATATTAGTACCAATAGCAACATTGTCAACGATACCATTTCCACCACTTCCAGTACACTCTAGTTTAGTGAACTTACCGAGTGCAGGTTGACTTTGACCAATGTTTTTACCCTCAAGAGCAGATGTTAACATATCACTATGAATCGTTACAGACCCCTGCGCCTCGCTAGAGTTTATGACACCACCACTGCTTATAGAAAAGCGTTTGTTTGCTGTACCAATTTCTAGTTCTGTATGATTTGCATTAGTCGTTATATAAAAAGATTCTACTTGAGCAGTACCTTTACTGAAAGATAGTTTACTTGCTGTTGTGTTGTCACTTACATCATTAAGCGAATTAATTTGTAGAACAGAACTTATACCATTAACCCTAACCAAATTTTTGTTTATGGTTACAAGATTAACATTATCTGTCGATGTTATAGTATCAATCTTCAATACTTTTGATGGTGCTAATGTCAAATCACCATTCAGAACAACATTTCCGTTATTCACTTCGTTGTCGCCCATCGTAACGCTTATTTGCGCTATTGCTCTAAGATCATTCGTTAAATCTTTCCATGTCCCAAAGGTCGACAGATTTGATACGCTTATTAGGTCAGCTTTTGCAGTCATTTCGTTATCTCGTTAACAGTGTTTTCTAGTCGAAGCATAGCAGATTCTAATTTTTCTATTCTCTGCTCTAGCCCCTTGATATATTTATCTTGTTTCTTTCTAGCCCTAGCTTTTTGATACGAAACGACATCGGCGTTAACTACACCGCTACCGCTTTCAGATCGCACAAAAGTTTCATTTATCATGTCAGTGCCACCGCTCGATAATCACGAATATGTGGGAATATACTTTTCGAAACAACTACACCACTAAATGCAGGGTCTGTCAATTCAGCAGAGGTACTATGTCTAAACGATAGCTTTATCTGGAAACTAGTATAAAGAGTTTCAGTATCAGGTTCTGTATAGTTATATTCAAACTCACGATAATCTTCTTGATTATTCAACGCAGAATATACTTGACGATCTTTGTTTACAAGTTCTTCCCAGTCAGTTTTTTCATCAGAGTTATTAGCATTGATAAATCTTGCATACACATCTATATGCGTACCCGGTGGTCTATATGCATCAATAATTACTTTTAGCCCCTCGGCAGGTATATCTGGATTCAGAATAACTTCTTTAGAGATATAGCTAGACGCAGGTGCATTCTTCGAGTCATTGATTTGATATTCGTAAACACTCAAGTTACTCAAATCATCATCCAGTGTCGGCGTAACAGCATCAAACTCATTGTTATTCAGAGTAACTCTGAGTCTGAAGTCTTCACTAATAGTTGGAGTGTCTTGATTACCCTGTGGTGCCGGAAGATTATCGATTTGCTTACTCTTACTAACAATAACTCTTGGATTATTAGAAACATAAACATCACTGCTTTCTGCAATAGGCTTATCTAAATTGTACGGCGCATTTTGATCACCAGATAGTTTAAACAACTCAACTTTATGAGAAGTTTTAGGTGTATTATCTACCAGTACTCTTGGTTGGAAATAAGATATACCTTGACTGTTACATCTAGTAATGGTTGCTTCAGCACCAGAAGCTAAACCAATCAATCTTTGATTATTTGGTCTTGCTGTTCCATCTGCACTGCTATTAGTTGTAGAATCAGCGACCGCCGCAATAAATGTTTTACCAACAGCAGGTACGAATGAACTATCACCAGAGACATCTTTCCAAGACTGAACAACACCATTCTCAACTCCACCATCAATCGTACCAAGTGATCTTATCGTGTAAAGTTGACCTATCTGAAACTCTCCAAATGTTTGATCACTTGAATTATCAAAATAGTTACCATATCTAGCAGAACTTTCATCCAAGTGTATTTCTTCTGGATTTTCTGGATCGTAATACGAAACTTTACCAGTAACAGCCAATGTTACACTAACTTCCGAAGATTCTCCCGGATCAAGTTCATACCAAGGCGTATCTAATGTGAATACTTTAAATTGATCTTGACTAATTGTTTCGTCATCAATAGCTTCTACTTGACCAACTATTTTATCTGGTGTTGTGTCAGCATCGGCAAGAACTTCTTTTACTATTAAGTAATCACCAACATCGACAGCAATACTACCCAAACTAGATAAATTGACAACAAGTTTTTCTGGTGATTCTTGATCATCATCAGACCTATTACCTATAGAACCACTAAACGAAGCACTGGTTTCAACATAAACTGTCTCGTCTTCCTCAAACTCTAGGAAAGCAGAAGTGCCCGCCTGATTCGCAGGGTCCTTCTTATTATCTCTAATTGTGAGAAATTCTACATCATTAGGTATGAGATCAATAGTACCAGTTTGGTTGAAGTTATATCTATTGATAGTGAACTTCATGTCTTCATCACTATATGGCTTCCAAGTACTATCATTAGTTGGTGCGTATAAAACACCGTCACCCCAATCATTAGTAACTCTTTCTTGAATAAATGTTCCACCTTTTGATACACTGAACTTTCCTGCTTTTGCAGTAAATACCAAATACTCTGGTGAACCACCATCGGGCAATAGAACAAAGCAGTAATCAAAATCTGCTTTTAGTTTAATCGGGTGTTCAAATTCAAAAGTTGATGCAGTTTGACCAAAAATATGAACATTGATATCATCAGACTCTAAGTATGCAGTTGCGCCAGGTAATACTTTTTGTGTTGGTACACCTTCTTCTACTTCTCTTACTTCTAAAGTTATACCCTGAGTTGCGCTCTTTTGTTTAAAGTAAACACTAATGTCACTCAGATAACCAAAGTTAGCATTACCAGTACCAGATGCTCTCAATTTAAATGTCTGTGCGATAGGGTCTCGTCTTTTAACCTGAAACTCTCTTTTCACTACTGAAGTATCGCTATCTACATCTACACCTCTAGTGGTACTACTTATCTCTGAGTTAGTGAGTTTGCAATACGCTCTTTGAGTTTGACTTGCATAAGAAGTTCCATCTTTACCAATACGACTGTAATCTGAAACATCAGACATTTCTAGTTTGTTTTGACCAACTAAGAATTGACCTGCAGGTACATAGAAATAAGCAAACAGACTACCTCTAGAATCAGAGAATACATTTTGACTGCTATATGAATAGTAGTATGTTCTTCTACCTCTTCTTCTACCATAGTAATAATCAGCCCAGTTTCTCCAAGGCAAATATCTAGGGTGCCATGCGTATCTATAGCCGACTCTACCTCGACCTCTTCTTCTATATCTGCGATAATATCTCAACCAACTGTATCTAAACTGTCTTACATGAGGGTCTACATTCTTACCACCAAAGAAGAAGTAATGTTTTGTATTTGGTCTTAACCCAGTAGCGGAAATTCTAATCAGATGTCTTCTTACATATGGTCTAACAGTATTGTCTTGTAAAAAACCACCCAAATCTTTAGCCGTGTCATACTTTTCACCATTGTTTGCGGCATTAAGTATTTGCACTGCCGTCTGTTTGACGAAAGGTGATCTGTACCCAACCTTATATGTTCCTCTCTGTTTAGTTAGTGCATTAACATATGCACTATGTAATGCAGAATTATTTTTACCCACATTTACTGGAACAAATTTTTGAACTCTTTTAACCAACTCTAAAACTTGTGAAGTTATTTCTGTGGTAATTTTCATTTTAGGGTTGAGTAGCACATCACGATGATATGTATATTTCGGGTAGATATGCGCCTTGCCCTGAAAATCATAGTAGTTAGATACACAGTTTCTAACCCCAGTTGCATATGGTTGAGCAACCACAACACTCTTTTCTGTCTTGATAGAAAGCGAAGTCAAGTCTTCGAATGTATCAGAAACTCCATTCATACTATCTGGGTCTATTTTTAAGTCTACAGGGAACTCTTTAATCGCTGGCATTGCAACGCCCTTAGACTTATCGACTGCCGCATTGAACTCAGGGTCGACAAACTCTGCACCAGTTAAGTCATTAAATGTGTCTGCAAGAATACCATTCTTAAATCTATCAACGCCATCAGCGCCTCTTATAATGAGATTGGAAGTTTCTTGTTCAGCCATAGACATAGTAACCATATCTGTTAGTCTGTCTAGCTTACCTTCTAACTCTTCAATGTCTCGCATAGTATAGTTTTTGTTAGAGGTCTCTTGTATCTCTATACGGTTCTCTCCAGTTATCTCATATGCCCCACCCGGTATGATAACATTTGCAAGACCATACTGATTGATAAGTCTTGGTGGACTTGGATTCTCACTTTCTCCACCCTTAACTATCAATGTGTTGCCATATTCATCTAACACCACAGTGTCTATTCTTGATAGTTTGTACTGTTGTGTAGAGTTTATTACCGAATTATTTGCAAAAGCAGTAACTCCTGTGACATTAGACGCTTGTTCTACCAAGTTATTGACTGTTGGTGTATAACTCAGCGCACTAGAAGAAGTAGTTTTAGGGTCAATTGCAGGGGCAGTGTAGGGTCGCAAATCAAAAGATGTCAACAGATCGTAAGTGTATAGATTTTTTGCTGTATGTTTGCCTATACGATTCCTAATAGAGGCTGGGTAACTATTCTGCGTTAAGAATCCGCCAGTATTGCTTCTTTCTAAGTATTTCATTTTAACTAGTAACGTAGAGTTTTCTGGTTGTTTCTGACCAGTTATAAGTCTTAGATAAGATAATCCATATACGCCATCTTTCTGATTATTAACAAGTCTAAATCTAGAAGTAACATCTGTTAGATCCCCCTGACCATCAACCATAGAAACACTAATAACTTCAACTACGTTAGGTACGCCTAACTGAACACGATTAGTAGTGCTATTAAACTGTGGTTTAATAAATCCAGTTTTTTCAGTCAATGTATCATGACCAGAATCTACCACACCCATATCATAAAATATATCAACTGTAGCACCGTCTGGTACTGTACCAAACGTGACTAGTGCATCAAAATACCCTTGACCGTTAACTCTATTGGTTAACTCTATAGCGGTAACTCTGTGGATAGTGGGAGTAGCGCCTGTTGTTATCGCAAATGCATTATCAGATACTACAGGTTGACCACTAGATTCTGCAGGTAAGTATGCAGATTTCTGTGATGATGTTAAAGCATCTTCTGTACCCAATTGTATTCGGCGACTTTTTCTTCGAGTTAGATTAATATCTGAAACACTAGTAAGACCATCTTTACCACTATCAAATATCATACAAGCCTGATCGGAATTAAATAGTTCACTGACCGCTGTTTTGACTACACTACCACCTTGCAAATCTTGATCAAAAGTATTAGAGTGTTTAGCAATAAAGGTTGGGGCTGTGTTTTCTTGACCTGCAAATTTTGCGAGATTGAATACATAAACTTTAGCCTTTTCTGCACCAGCAGAACCATCTAGAGTACTACCCTGACTTGGTGGCTCTATATTAAGAACATTACAGGTGCCTATATGTACTGTACCCCCAACACCACCTAGCAAGTTATATCTGTGATAATTACCCGCATTAATGCCTTGACTGATTCCGATTTCCCACGGTATTGTCGTAGAAGTACCATCATCTTCCATATTAACTTCAAAATATTGATCGTAATTGACACCAGTCTTTTGATTATTTTTAGTTTGCGTTTCTGCTATTGGGTCTACTGGTAATATGACATTAGATACGTTGGTAACTTCTCTACCATATACATACGCCTTACCTGGCTCTATTTTAACCTGTACTTCATCATCAATACCATCTTCATCAGTATCAACTTTATCTAAGTAAGCATCTAATCCATTAACCACATAGTTACCAGACTCTTCGTATGTTCTTCTTGCTAACTCATCACCTAAAGTACTAAATTCTGTAAAGTCACGAATTCTGGTAGCATTACCATCTGTATATCTTATTAATGCAAAGAACTCTTCCGGCTCCGATGCTGTCTCATAAGAAACAAGTTTAGGTACTAGTTGCAGTCTATCTGCGCCTGGTGCATTATAATTATTAAAGCCTGCGGCATTATCAAGTAAACTTGAATCTTGATTTGAGTCTACAAGATTTTCTTCAATTGTAAACCCGACAGATACTGGAGTAATTACAGTTGGATCGGTTGGAGACTGACCTGGGGTGTTACTATATCGTGTAACAATAATGAATTGCTTGTCAACGAAAATGAAATGACCTTTTTGATAGATAACACCTTCTTCACAAGAAATACCAAAAGATTTACCCACATGATCGCTACCTTGTGTACCACCACCAATAGTCGTAACTGATGTAGCTGTACCACCAATAGTCACAGGGTTATCATTCCAATCTCTTATCTCTAAAGACTCTCCACGAGCAAATGTTTTAACTTCACTGGTAGTATCTCCGATGAAATCGCTTTTTAAGTAGTTGATAAAGAATGTTTTTAGATTGGGCGCTGAAGTTTCAAATCCATTTAAGCCAGCGATAATTTCCGCTTCTAGACCATTACTCTTACCAACCAACTTATATCTTTTTGTCGCCCCTTCTGCGTCAGTAATTTCGTTGAAAAGAGATGGATCATCAAACCCAACCTGATCTTCTAACTTAACAAAGTTAAGATCGCTTCTAGATGTAAGGTTGATACCACTAATAATAGTACCTTCCTTATATACATTAGACCCAAATCTCTCTACCTGCTTTTGCAGAATAGTTTGAAGCTGAGTTAATTCTCGTGCCTGGACCGCCCTAGATGGTTTAAACAATACACGATTAAACTGCTTGTCTTCATCAAAATCATCGTAGTACGGATCTACATTTAAGTCTTTGTTGATACCCATGTTTTATACTCTTTCCCTTAAAAATCAAACGTGAACTTTATATTTTCGTTTCGTGTCGGGCTTCTATTGATAGGAGTAAAATCTATAAAGTGTAATAGATCGCCCGAGTATGCGTCATATTGACCATACAAAATAGTGTTAGTTGTTTTATTATTTATACTGACTGTAGCTGACTCAGTTTGTTTAATATAGAAAATACCCTTTTGGAATTTATGCTCAAAATCTCCATCGTAGTCTACCAGATGAATATATGTGTTATTATCGTCAGAAGTAATTTCATGTATTTTAGCGGTTACTATGTCTAAACTGTAATCATAAGTAGACGAAGTGACATCAACTCTATCAGTAACAAAAGAAACCTTACCGTCTTTTATTGACGAAATGCTTGCAGTATTAGTACTTGTAAACACAGTACCAACACCAATGTTATCACCTGAAGCACCTATTGCAGTGAAATCGTTTTGCTCCATTTGTGCGGGGCTGTTCTCTGTACCCATGTCTACAATAGTGTAAGACACACCATCAACCATTTCTTGAACACTTATTGTCTTTATAAACTGCTCGACATAACTATCGACTCCACCGCCACCCTGAAGAAGTTTATGTATAGTCTGTGATGGAGAATCTGCTGTGATTTCATCTCCACTATTGTCAATGTGATCACCAGACACTGTTAGGATAGTTCTGTTATCGAATTCATCTGGCGTTACACTAGCACCACTAGCATCGGTAAATGTTGGATTTTTAACAAGACCTAAAGTCGAATAAAAGTTAACATCTGGAGTAAACAAACTAGTACCAACAATTGTAGAAGTTATGGCAAGTTTACTCATTGCCATTTCTGATATTGGGTCTGAACCATGACCACCTTTTGGTGAAACAATAGCACGAAGCAGTGTTGGATTATTAAGAACAGATGCTGAATTTTTCAGTAGGGGTGGGTACACCACTTGTGCGCTTGCAGATTTGTAACCATCGCCTCTTGTTTCGAATGAAACTTTTTTAGCTGTACCAAATTCATCCAATTCTAGATAAGCCTTTGCCCTTTCGCCAACAAGTGAACTAGAACTTACATTGACCTTAATCAATAGTTGACAGACTTGTTGTGCAAGAAACAAATCGGTACTTTTAATTCTAAGTGTTATCTGATTAATCTGTGGTGAAGATGTAGACGCAACGACATCATACAGTTTACCAGTTGTACCATGTTTCAGATACATATTTTTGTATGCGTCTGGGGCGGAGTATAGAAGTCTACCAGTTTTTGCTGTCACTCTTACAGTAATATTTCTAAATTCGCCCAAAGACGAAGTATCTGGGTCAACCACGATAACATCAGAAGTGTTACTGATATTAGTAGCCTCACCAAACAAATACTGATTAAACTGACTCGCTATTGTATCTTCTATAATAATATTTGATATATTTTCTTTCGCTTCTCTCTTTACATCTTTATCACCATACCCGCCCTCAATAACTGGTAGTGGTAAGTTGTCAGCAGTCTTAAAATCAGCTACCTCTGCGGGTAAAACTCTGAACATGAATTGCCAAGTATACCCATCTTGAGTTTTCGTTCTCTGATAGTTTGTTGGATCGACAACACCAGGTATCTCTTGAGACTGTGTGCCATTATTGTTGTCTAAACACTTGTACACTAAGTAAGAATCTTTACCTTCTTCTTGAATAGTCACAATCATGTTTAAAGTTTCGATATCTTGAGTGTCGTCAAATTGGTCGTAAATAGTACCCTTAACCCAAGGGTTTTCGACAAACATATATCTTGCGTTATCTGTACTTAGTTTTCTACCAAATATAACCTTACGCAAAAAATCTCTTTTAGATACTTGAGTATTCTGAATGCTTGGTGTTATCTGAGCCTCTGTTCTTGTAATTGCTCTAGACGCAACAACATAATAGTTTTGATCATCCAAACTATCGAAAAGTTCATTCGTATTTTCTATCTTAAAGTTTTCTGTTATAATCTTTGCCATTATTCGTTTCCAAATTTATTAATAAGAGCGTTGCTCTCTAGTACTCGTACCTATAATATAAGGGTATTGTGGTGTTGTAGGCTCTGAAGTAATCACGCCTGCATCGTTAATATTGCCATCAGAAAATGTCAAAAAGTACGCATATGTACCATCTTCAAAATCTGGTGTTTTACAAAATCTACCATTGAATGGGTCTAAAACCCCCACAGTGGAGCCATCATATATATAATCTTCTTTAAAAGCACCCAATACTGTTAAACCAGTAATGCCTGGTCTGGAAGCGGGCAAACTTCCATCAACAAGTGGATCAAATACTCTATATCCAGACCTCATTATAGCGATGTTGCTACTACTATTTATTGGATCGCTATAGCCGAATGGACCGTAAATTGGATAGCCATCTAAGGCCCACCCAATTATTTTAGAGTGACCATCTGAGTGTGTTAATAGATTTCCATTACTAAAGTAATCACTAGACACACGAAACTCTTCGTTTTGCTCAAATCCAGATTTAAGAAATCTACCACTTCTGTATCTATACTCATTGGTCAAACCTTCTGGCTTACCACCACAAGAGTCTGCCGCATAGTATTGACTTGATATTTCTGGTAAAACCCAATTGTACCCAGCATAAGAAGGCGTATTAACTATGTTTGCGCCATACCCATTTAACACGCTTGTAAACGAACTGTATATTGCAACACCATTTACAGTAACACCAATCTTTTCGTCTGGACCGATCAAGTGTGTTACAGATTCATCTAAGACAACAGAACCATCTGAAATTCTACCACCTTGTCCACCTCTGTATCTGATGTTGTAAGTCAATGGGCCGGCAAATCCATCAGTCTGATCACTAATCTCAGTACCGTCATTGAATGTTCTGACTCGACCATCGTTTATGGGTAAACCATTAACATTACCTGCCTTAGCGGGGAATGGATCACCATCTGTTACAATTTTAAGAATACTCATTTAAACAATATCCTCTGACTCATCTTGTGTTACGGCAGTAAGTTCGTCTGCTCCATTTGGATCAGTTACTAGTCTTTCACCAGTAAGATCAGCAGTAGCGTTACCAACAAAACCAGTACCTTGTGCTTCTAGTGGTTCTGCTAGTATCTGGAACCCTGTGAGTGAAACATCTATCGAATTTTCGAAGCTATTCTCACTATTTATCAGTGGAGTACTGAACATTTTAGTGCCGGCTACTCCAACAACATCTTTAACAAGTGGCGTGTATATTTCTGGATCAAGCATCGTAGATATATCATACGAAAACTCTTGATAGTAGTCATTATCATGCACTACAGCACTTGATTCATTTAGGAAAGAAGAAGAATCTTTCCATCCACCTTCTGTATTACCTTGACCAGTAGATACTATTTTTCCAGTAGCAACTTTTTGATTGTATGTTGTACTGTTTACATTTGTATTAATGATATCAACTTCTTCGCCGTCTTCATACTTATATCCAGTATGCAAAATCTTAACACCTTCTATCTGACCAGTACTATATTCAGCGGCCCCTAGTATTTGTGCATTAGCACCCATAGGCAAAGATTCTAAATCTTTTCTTACTGTAAGAATATTTCTAAATTCTGATCTTATGAATATTGGTACATCATTTTGTACACCAAAGAAACTCATTGGTCTGAAGTAAAACTCTGTACCCACTCTCTTTAAGTATTTCAATTTTACATCGTACTGCTCTGCTTCAAGATTAAATATAGTCTGACTTTCAGCATAGCTTGGTGGATTAGAATTGTCACCAGTACTAACTTTATACGCCCTAATACTTTCTTCTGTAGAACTAACTGCTAAATCTTGTATTTCTTTGGCAGACAAATAAGATGTTACTGGTGTTGGTACATATCCAGAAACTCCACCATTACTATGTTTGAACATTTCTCTGAGAGTTATAAAGTTTGGTCTGCTTAATACTGGAGCAATGTAAGTATTAAACAATTCATATCCAAGCGGGTTGTTTTCTTCTATACCTAATGGAGTACGCATACTATCGTTCCATTGTGGTGCTTTACTACTACCAACCCAGAACTCACTCATCGCCCACATACTCCAGTTCAACAAATACAAGTACTCTTTATATGCTGACTCTGCTTCTGCTTGATCATTAAACCAGTTTGGCGCATAAGAAGTTGGATCGAACATATCATTATCAATCGCTTCTTTCATTGCCAGATGAAGTTCTGTATTTTCCCAATTTGGATTGATAGTTGCCTTCCAGTTTAATGCAGTTTCACTACCTTCGACAGCACCTCTAACAGCATACAAATGGAAAGTGTGTAAAAGATTTTCTACAACATTTTCGACATCGTATTGACCGTCTATAATTTCTTTGACTGATACAGTTGCATCAATAGTAGTATTATTACTTGAGCCTGCAATCAATGCAATGAAAGTATTACTAGATAATGCTGTAAAATTAATTGATTGTGTGGAGTCTACGGCTATCGCTTGAGATAAAACTGTTTCGTCTGGATTATTGGGGTTTACTCCATCGTACACCACTAAAGTAAAACTATGCGATGAGTCTGCTGTCGAAGTAATGTTTATCGTGTAAGATTTACCTTGTACTACATTATCAACATTTAAGTAACATATATTTTGCCCAGTGCCATTTAACACACTTTCAACATTTACACCTGTGCCAGTAGTAACATTAGCACGACCAGGCATAGTAGACCAAGCACCAGTCATCGACTCAACACCAAAGCCACTTGAAGGTCTATTGGTTGCCTCAAAGAATATCGTGTCATTAGTATTATGACTATTCAAGAAAGAAGTGTAACCAGAGTATGCGGCTGGGTTAGTTATAAAGTTTGGTGTATATGAACCGGCAGAACCATATGCAACTCTTTGTGCGATTCGTTTTTTACCATCATCAGTCTCACCCTTACCATTAAGAATTTTGATCATCTTTCTTTGTGCGCTTTCATCGATACCTGCGCCTCTTTTATCAGTAAGCAAACTCACAACTCTAGCAACCTTTTTACCGAACTCGTCTGTAACAGCGTCTGTGAGCCCGCTTGCATCAATCAAAGTTGCATCAGCCAAAACAATTTTCATTCCGTTGACATCAATACTTCTATCAAACAATGTGCCATTAGTGGCATCAGAAGTTAAAGCGCCCTTAATGTAGTCTGCTTCAGTGTCAGACTCAGGACCCTCATATGGTGATCTTATTTTTTGAATTACTATATCGCCCGTCTGTAGACTAAAGGGTGCATTATCAAAAGTTATGATTAAATCTCTCAAATCATACTGTGCAATCTGTTCGTTTACAACTCTAACACCAACATCGTTTTGATAATTTGTACCAGGTCTATCTTCCAATATATCTGTGATGCTACCTATTGTAATTAACTTCTCTTCAAACGCATCTTGATATGTTGTACTAAAATTTTCAACACCAATCGTACCACTCATATTATAAATCGAATCAAAGTTTTGGGGGTCTAGCAGAGCAGGCACAGGCAATCTTATAGCGTGACCATCTACATTATTATCACTAGGTATAACTTTACTGCTATATGTGTAAGGTGGATCACCCGATCTATTTTCATATAACTCAAATGTGGTAGAAGATAGAGGCCTTAGATAGTAATCTTCATTATTAACAATATTACCGAGTGGTGTCGGACCTTCAACCCACAGATATTTTTCTGTTGGTATGATCTGCTCATCATGTGTGAATAGACCTGTTGTAGTATTAACAGTTAGCCCAGTCAAAAAGTATCTTGGCTCTAGTTGTTCTTGGAAATGATCGCCGATAATATCGGGTGTAATAGATACGACCTCAGTATCACTAACCTGAGTTACATCAAACGAAGATGACGCATTGTAAGGCCCTATGGTTTGACATTCAATCGGGTTAAAATAGTCACCATTGATAAGGCCCAAGAAAGATGTGGCTTGTAAGTCACTCGGTAATACATTTAGTGTCTGTCCACTTGCATCTTTTAATGGATCAGTATATGCACCAAATCCACTAAATTTGCTTGCTGTTAAGACATTAGCATGATCTACACACAGACCAGTCCCGCTTACAGTAACACCGTCAGCTAGTGCAGTTGCAACAAATGTGTCACCAACTTCACTACTAGTAATATACACAAATTCTCGTAATTGATTTAAGTCAGCAACTTTACCAGTAGACGATACATTTGGCATATCATCTGTAGTTGTCTTATCACTAACAACGATAGTACCTCTAAGATCACTATCATTTACCGATTCGTAGTAATAGTCATTGTTTGTTAGTGGTGTAAATGATACTGTATTAGTGCCTGCACCAGTTACGCCGTATGTTTCTACTACACTAGCACGAGTAAATGTTACTGATGTAGGTACAAAAATCTGTGGAGTAAATGTTGCTCCAGATACCACACCAGTCGTAGTAGTAACAGAATTACCATCAAGAGTTTCTATTTGGAATCGAGTGACATTAGGGGAAGCGCCTGTTACTATGCTACTAACAGCATAAGTTGTCGAGTCTGAGTATCCAGTGATTGATCCAGGTGTCCCACCAAAAGTACCTGAGACTGTAATTCTATCGCCCACCTTGAGAGTAGTTGGATCACAACTGTAAGTACCATTAGCATCTTGTGCTGTAATGGTGGATAGTGCTGTATCAGCAACAAAGGTTTGAGAAGCAGTTAAATTAGCCGGATTGATTGAAACTTGATATTGGTCGAAAAAATTCCCTGCGGCGTTTCTTTGTTGAGTGTATAATTCAAAGTTACTGCTACTAACCCTTTTAACATAATAAGTTTTATTTGTTTCTAGATCGGCGTATGTACCACTACCAAAACTCACAGTAACTTCATCACCACTAGAAAAGCCGTGACCCGATATGATAAAATCACTATCGCCAGTAGTGTCTGTAGCTGATGCGTCAGAGATATCTGATATTGTTTCTACTGCTTCAAATTGACTTAAAATTTGTACTGGGTGTGTTTCGTGAACATCATTATTAAATGTTACTGTATCACCAACATCTATTTGAATCTGTCTATCTTGACCTGTTATTGCACCAGTACTATCAGTAGAACCAGACCCTACCACATATGCGTTTGATACAATAGAGTCTATTTCTACTGTATAATTACTGTAGACAAAATCTGGGGCAATGAATTTATCACCTTGTGCAGGCTCATCACCATGTCCATCACTGTTTGCCACCCACCCTATTTGCTCCCACTGATTTTTGGTAGTGTCGCCAAGATCAGTAATCATGTATTCTTGAAGTGGACTTATTGGGCGAGTAGAAAGTTCTTTATCGAAAACTTCATTTGGTGTAGTTCTTGTACCCAACTGAGCCCCCAATAAGTTCCAGTCAGCAAAAGATGTTGTTCCAACATCACGAATATAGTATCTTCTACCCGGTACTAAATTTTCAACAGGCACTATATACTGATTATAAAAACCATAGTCTGGTTGACCTGCTTGTGGATGAGGTTCACCAATAGCAATAGCATTGCCGTCTTCATCATTTGCAGGGTAAAATTCAGTAACTGTATTTGGAAAATTTGGTGGTGTGTCTAATGTAGAACCTATAGTAATCTGATTATACAAACCAAGCGCATTAAAGAATTTAAGGAATTTTGCTATCACTTGTTTGTGCGGTGTAAAGATTGCGTCATACTTGTCTAGCTTGTGATGTTCTCCACCTCTAGACAAGTTTAATAAGTTAGCTGATGTGAACACAAAGTCTTCACCAACTACTGGAGTATTACACCCTATCTTAGCAAAGTCGTCATCGGTAAGAATTTTACCACGATGAGTCAAGGTATACAACTGACCATCAATCAGTTTATCTAATCGACCAGATTTTATTCCTTGACTTAGTACTGCTTGTGTAACAAATGGTGAAATTGTAGGTAATCTATCAGCGACCTCTGTAGCAAGAAGTGCTTCGTTAATCTCACCCTCGCTATTCTGATTAATACTATTAGTCCCCAACCAATTATCATAGTCAGTTGGCTGATTGTACAAGTCTACATCGTCAACGCCATTATTAATAGAGTTTTGATAACCAATAAAAAATTGCACTGCATCAACATTAAAATTACTGGTTTCTGCTACGGGGTCATTAAAGTCTCCACTACCAAGAAGTACATTATAAAAATTTCCACCATATTTGTCAATAGGCTCAAGTTGCGACATGAACTGGGAATAATACTTACGTTGTGACTCAGTTAGATATTTCAAAAGTTCTTCACTACCAGCCCGAATGTACATAGTGTTTACGAAATTATCATAGAAAAGATTTCGTGCAACATTTTCTCCAGATGGTTGACCTGCGAGTGGATGAGGGTCTCCATTACTCAAACCCTCATATGGATACTCATCAGATACCAAAAGATTAGATGGATAGATAGCAGGCCCAAAATAGTATTCTGAGAAAACATCGAACAAGTCATCTTTTGATGTTTCTGTTTTTATGAACAAAAGTGGATGTCTATATTCAGTTACAATAGCACTACCATTTACACTATACTGTGTCGCATTTGTTTCATCTCTTCCATTATAGTCTACAGTAGAACCTGGGAATACAATTGTGTCGCCCGCCTCTAAAGTTGGATGTGGATTGTCACCACTTAGAACAATAACATGATTACTTACCAAAGTTTGTTGACTAGAGAAATCATTTGTATTAGGTTGAATATAACCATAGCCACCATCAATGATTTCATAATCAATACTACCTACTTGTGTTTTGGAAGCACTTGTAATAATACCCTTTGCTCCAGTACCAGATTTTTTAGAAATGATATCAACAGTATCGCCAGGTTTTTGTTCTGGTAGTCGTACTGCTTTTGATATTTCTACACCTGATACAGAACCAGAAATTAGTTTACCAACATTGATAATAGTTTCTGTTCCATCGTTTGTAGCAGAGATAACTTCAAGCGAGTCATCTCCCACAAATGTGCCTTTAAGATTTGACATATAAAGAATGGGGGTGAGTGCGCCCGAGAAGTTAACAAATACAATATCGTCAACAAATGCTTCTGCGCTTGATAGATCACCCTTAATACTATTACCACGTTGTATTGGATATCCATCTTCACTAAACACAGTCTTCATCTCAAGAAATGATTCACCACCCCATCGACTATTAGATGGCTTTAGTACACTACCGCCAGGGTAAGTTACGGTAATGTCTTCATTGAAGAACATCTTAAACAATAACTCAAGAGATTCTTTTGTACCCTTTCTTGTGTATAGATCATTAATATGCTTTACGATAAATGGTACATCAATAGTTGAGTCAAGTGGAAGGTCAGCAAGATACTTCTTCTTATAGTATACAAAGAATGTAGGTAAAGTTGTATCGATATCTCGTAACTTTGGAATATCTCGATCATTCTTTTGATCAAGATAGCGATAGTAAGCCTCGACAAACGCTATAAAGAATTCACTATTTTCTCTATATACGTTTGGAAACTGACTTTCTATGTCAGAGTAAATATTATCTCGGACTTGTATAGACATATATTATTGTTCCACAGGGATTATAGACACATTCACATCTTCACCACGAATCACAAGAATACGATCTTTTGGTGGGCGAATATCTTTCTTCACACTATTTGCAGTAAACTTAATTGCGCTACCTTCAAAAGAAGACACATTTAAATCATTAAATTTAATTTCTCCAGTATCATAATTTATAGTACCTACAGAAGTACTAAATACGCTCTCGTCTGACAAGCCTGAAGTTACAAGCATGATATTACCATTACCATCATCCATTGCTCGTACAAGTGTATTATTAACAGTGAACTCAGAAGAAGACACAGCAGGCTTATAAGAAGCAAAGCCCTTATCACGATTAAACACATAAGGCTTAACAAGTGCTTCACCAAAGGTAAATGCCGGTGCTTGTGATTCATTTAGTTCTGGAATATACTCAATGATTGCTTTTGCAATAATATCAGTCGATACAATCGAAGCATCAAGACCATCTAGATACGCCGCTAGTCGTGACTGTCGGAATGTCTTATTAAAGTCATTTAGATTTCTATTCTGATAATCGATAATCGCATCTGCTACTTCACTTTGTATTTGCGATGAAGACTTAGCCGTAAGATTTGGATCGTAAGTAACTGTTACATTTGTATCCACAAATAGAAACTTAGCAACAACAAAGATAGGCTCAATAGCAAGTGGAGTCTTATCAGATAGATACTGCTTGAAGTTAGCAATCTCATAGTCAGCAACACCCTCACCACCAACTACATCAACAGAGATAATCACTTTACCAAACTGTGGGGGTGTTACCTCGTCTCCACCATATACAGAGATTGCTTGTATGTTAGGAAAACGAGAACGTAAGAGAGTCTCATAGTCTTTTCTTGTAATTGCTCTCTCTTGTATTTGAGACGCCTTTGGAGCAAAAGTCCGAATTGATTCGATATCTTCGCTGTCTCTACCACCTGCACTTGCTTGAGTTAGAACAACTCCAATTGAAGTTGCGCCGCCAAAAGCGCCCAAAGTCAATGACTGAACTCCGTTCGCCGGAGCGCCCACAGTCGATCTATAGGTAACTTGTATGCTATCAGTAATTGTTGGCTGTATACCAAAGCGGTCTTGACCAAACTGTACAGAGTATCGCCCATCATTCTCGGCTTGTAAATAGAATACTCTATCAGTTGATGATACGCCAAATACATCAGAGCGATATGTATAACTCTGACCATTCACAGTAACTTTAAGGCTTCGTGTATCTACATTAGGATTAGATAGAGTTGTATTTGTAATATTCAATGTCTCGCCAATAATACGCCCTTCATATAGATCAACATCATTGACAGTAAAGAGTGTAACATCAGTTTGACTTCGTACAGCAGTATATGCTTTGTCTGTAAGAAAGTTATATGTCTTATTACCACATCGACCAATCATCGCTGTGCCTTCTGGTATGATGAAGTAGTTATTCTCATTACCGGGGTATGTTACTGTAATATTGGCTCTAGCACTTGCTGAACGCTTAGATGTAGGGAGATAGTTCAGTTCTTTTGCATGAGACAATATACTATTACGCTGTGTGGCACTATCCAAAAACATTTCAGATATAGACATATTATAGTAATAGCTATTATAGAATGTATTATATGCTAGTACATCAAGTAGCACATTTAGATTAGAGCCTTCGTAATCGAAGTCTTTGAATTGATCTTGATTTCTCAGAAACGTCTTGAGTTCTTCCTTTGTGGCATTAAAGTCAAGATTTGTTACTGGTGATATGTCTGTCATTATCTTACCCTACTAAGATTGATTGATAGTGATGAGTCTCTGTTACTATTTATGACGCTGAATACAATCTCTACAGACACTTCATTTCTATCTGTATTTGCATTGACTCTTACATCTTTTACTTCAGCACGAGGCTCATATGTTCTTATCGTTGATTTAATATTCTCTTTTATGATTAATATTGTGTTGGCATCTATATTCTCAAAGAGGCTACCTCGTATATCACAACCAATATCTGGCTGAAAGAGACGCTCTCCACGATCAGTCATTAACAAATTCTTCACACTTTCCTTTACAGCCTGCTCATTTACCTTACGAGATAAATCTCTACGACCAGGTATCTGCTCTAGATTTGCTCCAAAGTCAGAGAAAAATTCTGTTATTTTAGTTCTTGGTGTTAGTGCCATGTTTATATCCTATAGATCGATTATATATTTATGCGTTATAATGAGCGTTTCTTTTTAAAGCCATCTATACTATGCTTACTTAATAGAGACTGTATTTCATTAGCACGACTTGCTGAGTATGATCCCTTTAGCCATCCTCTACGAGAACCAAGGTCTAGATGTAGATGTCCATTATATACACCAATGCCAGTAAAGCCTGCTCTACTAGCGGCTACGATAGTATCATCAAGATTCTTCTCAGTCACCACTATATCAATCGCATATCCAGAGTTATGTGAGTTCATTGCTATAGCACCCATATTATTCGTCTTCTCTCTTTTCACAAAGGCTTGCTTTATCTCATATGACTCGCCTGTCTGTGCAACAATACGAAGCAACTTAACATAGACATTATCATTCACATCTTTCCAACCCTCACTCGTCACTACAGCAGAACTAAATGTGATGTTTGCTCCAAGGCCTGATTCAGATACACTATTCACTGTACTGACTTCTTCTTCTGTGGGCTTACTTGGATTTACATAATCACTTTCTCTATTAGAGGGACCTATAGACTTATACTTTTTAAGTGCGGCGTTTGTCTTATTCTGTCTTTCGCTTTCACTTACTCGTATAGCACCATACTTAATGGCTTCTTGTTGATTTACAGCATTCTGTGATTTAAGTGCGGCCGCTTCAGAAGCCATACTATTCGCCATCTTATTAAGTTTGAGTGCAGGCGCCATGAGTATAGCCTGTAGATTTTGCGCCATTGTACATAGACGAAACATGATGTTAGCAACATTCTCTGGTGTAAGTCTTTCAAATTGACTTGCTAATTTTGCTACAAGGGCTTTCATATCTTCTATAATCTTAGCTACAGAAGCATCTTTCATATAGTCATTAATGTTTCTTATTGTCTTATTCAACTTCTTCATTACAGCGGCTGTAGCACTTGCCATGCCTTTAAGTGTGGCTAAAGACATACCAATAGCGGCAAGCGAAACTTTCTTAGCATTGTCTATTGTCGTATTAATCACATCTTCTAATAGAGACATAAGTGTTTCAAGTACACCACGTTGCTTAATACTCTCTGCTAGTTTCTTAACATCTTTCTCTAATAGATTCTCTACATTAGCAAGTACAGTCTTTGCAGTATTCGCTACAGCAAAGGCTTTTGTAAGATCAGCAAGTACATCGTTATATGCACCACACACTGAACTGGTTAATTTTTGCCCATAGTTACCGGCTATATTAAAGTCTAAAGAGTTTAAAAGATTTGTAATGACAATTGGAAGTACAGGTTTACCACCAATTAGTATGTCTTGTACGTCTTGTCTATCTAATATAGAAGTGCTTCCAGTAGGAAATGGATTATTACTACCTGCCTTTGACTTAAAATTAGTATTAATATTGCCTGTAGAGTCAGTACGAACTAATAGATTATCTGTTGTAGTGGGGGTGCTTGTAGTGCTTGTTTCAGTATCAGTACCAGAGCCCGTTCCAGTAGTACTTACATTACCCACATTACCACTTGTAGCATTATCTAATATAGTGGTAATACCAGAGCCAGTGTCAATTGATGATGTAGTACCACCTGACCCTATAGGCGCACTTGTACCAAATGTGGGGTTTTTAACTTTAGCAGGCGCATCATCAGTTGTCAATCTAACACTATCAGTATTAGCAAAGTTAAGTATAGACTCTTTTAACTCGTTAAGATCGGTGCCTGTGTCAATTGCAAACTGTGCTACATCACTTACACTTAGACCACCTGGCTTCTCTAAAGCCTCTTTAAGTGATGGATGTCCAGTCTCATCTAAGTCAATAGTCGAAAGTAGATTGTTAATTACGTTCTTAGCATCAACAACAGTTGCTCTATCAAGAGAAGCAGTGGGGTCAGTAGCACTTGGCACTAAACTTGCAAGGTCTACAATAGCTGAAGTCAGTGCTTCGCTTGTAGTTGACAGTAGTTCTTCGCCGGCTCTACTGCCTAATGGTGTAGTATTATTACATTCAATACTCATTTATTCGTCTCCAATGTCCATAAGACCTGTTATAAACGACTTAACTCGCTTCACAACAGCCGATTTAACGGCTCTACTCTTGGGTAATTCGCCGGGTGATACCACTGTTGCCTTCTCTTGTACCGACTCTCGTGCGTCTTTAAGTGCCACTTGCGCCCCTCTTGTACTGTTAATATTGCTTACAGTACCGCTTGCTGACTCTTGTGTACCCATTCCAAGATGCACTAAAGCACCGTCAAGTGAGGCATTCCCACTTGATTTTAAATTAATTGTACCAGCAGAAGCAACAACATCGACCTTCTTAGCGGTCATACTAGCAATATCAACACCCTCAAAACTTAACTTTTCAGTGCCTTTACCCGATAAATTCTTTGCTTCAAGGTGTATAATGTCGGGTGAATTGATCTCAATACCATGATGATCGGCATCTACATAAGGTAATGTCTGATCTGATACGGCAGGTGTACCCTTTGAACTGATCTTAGTATAGCACTCTGTAAACATATTTGACTTATATGAGTCAATATGAAAGTCTCCAGAGAGGGCTTGTACATAGAAACCACCCTTAGTGTCGTCATCTCCAGTTGCAAACTTCATGTTACCCTTAGCACCCACATTAATATCATCACTATGGGCTAATACAGAAATGCCAGAAGCAGACATATTTGTCTTCACCCCCGCATGAAGATTCATATCTGATCGGGCTGTAACATTAAAGTTCTCACACTCAATGTCAAGGTCACCATTAATGAACACTTTACCACTGCCTGTTTCTACTTTCAGTGACCAGTCTTCTTGTACATTATGATGAGAAGAACCTGTAACATAACTTGACAAGACCCCATCAGTTGTGTTATACTGATCACCAAAGGACTTAACAAATATAGTGCCGTTCGGATCAATCTGAAACACGGAGCCCGAACTGTGGGACATCAAAATGTAATCAGAACTCTCGTTGTCTGCTCCATCACCCATGACAATAAAGTTATCTCCACTCTTAGAAGAGAACACTCTATTGTTTAAGTTGTTTTCAGGCATAGCAATCGGTGGCTCGTCAAACGTCTCTTCGCTAAGTGCTTGTTCTATAAAGGATTCTTGTGATGATCTCTGTAGTAGAGTCTGCCCTTTATCCATGTCTTCACCGCCTTGATAGCGATGTAGTTCAGGCTTGCCATAGTTATTAATAGATTCGGGCGGTAAATAGCCATCTTCACCTGCTTCACCACTTCCACCGGGCATATTCATGTGCATACCGGGCAGTCTTCCTATAATCATAGGCTGTTGTGCTTCTCTTCCATCTACAAAGAAACCAAATACCCAATCACCCACACTAGGAATGACTGGCGACACACCATAAGAACCATCTAATACAGTTGCCCAAGGCAAACCTTCTGTAGGAACACTATCTTCTACTTTGTCTGATACTCTTGGCGGATGTATACCAAACGCACGAATACGAACACGACCTGCATTTGTTTTGTCATGATTATCTTCTACAACACCCACAAAGTGTAATAAATTATTAAATCCACCACTCATCGCTTATCCTCTAGTACACAATATACACTGTAACTTATTGATATTATTAAACATATTCCAAGAAAGTCGTTCCAAATCAAATCCATTAAGATAACCCGCCCTTCGTAATCTGTATTGTTTGCTGAAAGGTATCGCCAGAAAAGGTCGAAACCACTCCAGTTACAATATACTGCCCACTTCTTTCCTTATCAATCTCTCGACTACCAGACTCTGTATGGCTAAACTTAATCAACTCAAGATGAATTAACTGACCTGGGTACATATCAATACGCCCATGAATGTCCATCGTCAAAGAATTAACGCCAAAGTGATAGTTAACAATAGGCTTTGCCGTATAGTTCTCATAGAAGTGCTGATAAGGCTTCTTCATATTGTCTTGCCCCACCGACTGCCCTATCTGAGGAAAGTCTGTAAGTAGATACTCCTCAGGCGCTGTGTTCATTGCCATATACTTATCAAGAAAGGTTTGGCTGTGTGTTAGCTTGACCTTCGAGGGGAACTCTTTGTCGTCAACCTCAGTAGAGTAATCATACTGGCGTTCAATACGAGTCCTTGTCGTTGGATCAAGTTCGGTCACGGTACGCCGATAAGTCCCGACCTTTATATCTTGAAAGGTATCGACCTTCGTGCCAAGACTGAAGTCGTTTACAGACTGTTGGGCGATTCTCTGACCTGGTCCTGTGTTGTCCTCTACAGTGTTGTAGATAAAATAAAGCGGGTTTTTATCCGCACCCGATTTCGACAGTTTTTCGCCGTATTTTTCGACTAGATACTCAGGCGTACAGAAATAATACTTCTCTCTTGTCTCAAAGAATCTATATAATGCTGTTTTATTTCTTTCACTGTATGCTCTTCTACTTAAAAACTGCATTGCGGCATCGCTTCTCATGTCTGGTATGACTAAACTTTGTTCGCCATCCGTTTCTTCTATCTCTATAGGCTTATCATACTTAGGATTATCGGTTAGCATAAACGTATCATAGACATCTTCGACAATTTCAGATATTTTTTGTGAACTATATGACTTTCTTATCTTTCTTGAATCGCCTGCCAGCTTTTGCATTGATGTGAAACGTATTGTATACTTCATCATTCTATCGTTTGTTGAGGCCGCTGGCTTGATATTTTCGATGGCATATAGAAAAAGAGTGTGCGTGGCGCTTTCGCCGTAGAAATCTTCGTATGTAACAGTGATTTCTTCTTCTCCAATCAGTGGAACGCCTTCTAATACATTGTCAGATTCGTGTACGACAGCATAACCCGATAGATAAGGCGAGTTCATTGACTCTGTGATACCCCAATTAACAATAGTTTTTGCAAGTTCAACGTACTCTGGCAATGAACTATTGCTTGCGTCATTGTTTAAATTCTCTTCTAATAGAGGCTTTACCTTAAATGATTTAAGGGCATAGAAGCCAGCATTGGGTTGCTTATTATCCATCGTTTAATATTTCACTCACTGAGTCTCGTATTGTTGACAGATAGCCTTTGTTAATTAAACTGATCTGTCTTCGTGATTCATTTAAATTAAATTCGTAATCATACGCACGAATTGGATAGTATTCTCGTGCGGGATTGGTGATTGATGGCAATTCAACCTTTGCTGATGACGCTTGATCAATTGATTTTGGATTATTGACAATTGTAAGTGGCGAACCCTGAGTATAAACACCATTAATTGATCCACCAATTGTATTCCAGTCTGATTGTAACACATTACCCAGATCATTAATGATATATGATTCACCAATCTTTGCATTATTTAATGATATGATTGCACTATTACCAAGCGCAACAAATGATGCACGATTAATTTGAACAGACGAATCATATTGGCTTTGATAATGTACGATATTATTTGCAATTGTTTTATTCTTTGCCCAGTCAAGTACTTCTCTTCCGGTTCTACCAGACTTAGATTCATACTGAGCAATGATATATTTCTCAAGATTTTCATTTGACTTAGGCCATTCAGTATAAGGATCAATAATATTATTTGATAAAAGAACTAACCAAGCAAGTGATGCGTCATCATAATAAAAATATGCAACATCTTCAGGTCTTTCACCCTCTTGTACTTCGTATGTCATATAGTCAAGCGCAGAATCTTTTACGATTTTGTCTAATATTAATCGTCTTGTGATATCAGCAACTTCATAATTATTATATGTTGTCTTAGGAAAGTTTTTAAAATATGACATTATTAATCACCTATAGAGGGTCTGCCGCCCCATCAAGAAATGAGACTGTTGAGTCACCGGGAATACCACCAGATTCGATCATTTCATCTGTGATACCCTGTGCATTTAATTCTGATTTTAGTATATTGACTGTTGATGTTGAGCCATCTGCATTTGTTTTTGTGATTGCTACTTCATCTTCAGCAACGAGATTTGTAAATGTTGTATTTGCTGTATTAAATGGTTCAGATGGTGTAGAAGGCGAGTCCGTAAATGCTCCATCTTCATCAATACTAGCAATTCTTTCTGCTGACTCTTCTGCAATTAAGTCTTCTTCAGTGTTATCAGCCGCTGTGTGAATATATGCTTCGTTCAGTGTCATTGTAATACCAATCGCACTTGGCTTACCACCTTTTAATGGAGCAACACCATTAGGTGAGTAGTCAATATTTAATTGCGAGATCATTGATGTTTTAAATCTGAAATAATAATTTGAATCAATGCCCTGTAAATAAATATTACACATTGCAGGGTATCTTAGAATACCTTTGTTAATTGCAGTAACTTCAGTTTCCAGACCACCAACAGCACTATCTGTCGTTGGTAGTACCATTCGTTGTAGTGTACGAATAATTTTCTTTAACTCTCTTGACTCTTCTTCACTTTCTGGTGATAATACCCACTCAAGTTGATGTACTTTGAGATCAACACCCTTAAACACAAGTGTCGCAAATGGATTTACTGCTGTACCACGACCTGCACCAATCGCATTTGTAATATCTGGAGCAATTTTTGACGCACCAACTGCTGTTAAAAAGCCTGCGGCATCACCAACATTGGCGGCGCCTTCTTTTAATGAAGAGAAGTCACCAGTAAGAGCATCAGCGGCAGCCGATCCAAATGCCTTTGCACCTTGTCCTGCTAACTTTACTAAATCTCCTGCAACACTGAGTGGATTACCACCACTAGCGGCAGCCTGTGCTATACCCTTCGCAACAACTCCAACTTCATCACCTTGAACATTAATTTTAAATGAGTCTTGAATTTGTTTTGGTAGAGGTAATACTATTTCTGCTAATGGAGTTTCTACTGCACCCTTTGAACCCCCATAAGTATATTCGAAAAATCGCATCAGAGTAGCATGGGCGCCAAGATTTGAAGGGAACTTTAATAAATCTTTAGGTCCGTTTCTCTTCTCTCGTCTATTCTGTATATGTTGTTGTGGGCTTGTTTTTAGTAGCTGATCGCTTGTACCCAAATACTTTTGTGCCATTTTTCTACCTTTATATAAATAATAAGTTAGTCTATGACAATTATTTATATGAGTTCTATAAGATGGCAAAGTATAATCAGGGTAGATTTCGCCCTCGAAACCCTAAAAAGTACAAAGGCGATCCAACTAATATCATATATCGTAGTGGTTGGGAATTAAAATTGATGAATTATTTGGATAAGCACCCCCATGTTACACTATGGAATAGCGAAGAAATAGTCGTGCCTTATCGTTCGCCTATTGATGGTAAGATGCATCGATATTTTCCAGACTTTTATGTTGAGAAAATATATCAAGGTAAGAGACAGAAAGTATTGATTGAGGTTAAACCATACTCTCAGACACAACCACCAACTGTGCAAAATACTAAAAAGAATAAGCCTACCAAGCGTTATTTGAATGAAGTCAAGACTTGGGGTACTAACTCAGCTAAATGGAATGCGGCTGAAGAGTTCTGTCGAGATCGTGGATGGCAGTTTCAAATAATTACTGAGAGAGAATTGGGAATTAAATAACTGCGTATAAATAGATAACAAACATAAGGAAATTAACAATGTATGATTATAAATGTAAAGTAGTTAAGGTAGTGGATGG
>Ga0181403_1000009_pt1 | contig 42818 bp, 49 predicted proteins | sample 26SPOviralmetaG_FD_130132 | JGI IMG/M metagenome (GOLD analysis project Ga0181403, IMG submission 130132) | Marine viral communities from the oligotrophic San Pedro Time Series (SPOT) site, San Pedro Channel, CA, USA - 26 SPOT_SRF_2011-09-28 | ecosystem: Environmental > Aquatic > Marine > Strait...
ATTATCTACTGTTTTAGCCATTTAACTTTCCTAGTATATCTTGAAGTATCGTTTTAATTTCAATCACTTCAGTCTTTAAATTATTTATCTCATCTGTCTGAGCTTTAAACTTTAATTTTCTTTGTTTAGCAAGTCTCCACTGTTCAATGTCTGTATTTACAATTGCAGATGACTCTTCATCTCTTACGAGATTAGAATGACCTTCAACTTGTGCATACTCTTTCATATTATGTTGCCAATGCAATACATCTTAATGCCGCTACTAAAGGTATTTCACATGTATTGGTTCCTTGCCCTACTACTTTAATTGAGAATGATGAGAACTCTGAAAGTCCTTCTGCAGTATAATCATATTCTTTAAAGTTTCTTGCATCTGATTCAAGTGTTGAATCTGGAGAACCGTCTGTATTGAAATATTCCCAACCCAAGTCATCCCAAGGTTGTGAGTCATCGTTCTTCAGAACTTTATACATGAACTTGATGTCTGTTGTTGCAGGTTTAAATAAATCTGCTGTGACTCTCAATGCAGTTGCAGGAGTCTTCAAGTTAACTTTTCTTGTACAATATACCATTGCATTGTTATCACCCTCAGGTTCAGTAGATGCAACATAAACTGTTCCTTCTGGTAATGATTCTGTTGTTCCATCAACCTTTTTACTAGTTGCACTGTCAATATTATTCAGTCTATTCATAATACCAATAGCACCTAAAGTTCCTACATCGATTATAGGAGACAAGTTGGAATTGAATGATTGTAATTGCAACTGACATGTAAATGATTTTGAACCACCATTGTAAGCAGATTCATTCACTGTGGATGAAATTACATGAGGACTGTCAAAATGCACATTGTCATTTAGTGTGACAAATTCTGTGACTGTTTTCTTAACATGATTACTTCCATTTGCAAATCCTTCTGGTGATTGCATTGGAGACATGTAAACACTTGAATATATTCTTGTGTTTTTAAACTGTAAACTAGGTATCATTGTATGTAATGTATCAAAATAATAATTTCTTGTTGACATTACATTTGTACCACCACTCACTGTATTTGAAGGTGCAGTATAATTATCTTTGAAGTCATATGCAGATACATCTGGTGTCACACAGAAGGAATCAATACCAATCTCTTTTATTGTATTAAATGTAGTATTAATTGCATCTACTGGTATACCACCGATTGTTTCTCCTACTGTATCAACATTAACAGTTATTGTAGCACCATTTCCACCCTCTTGGAAACTGACATCTTCACCCACTATATAACCTTGACCTGGATTTATAATTTTACAACTAGTTAAAGCACCACTTGAAGATGAAATCACTTCGACTACCATTCCTGTTCCGTTACCAGTTGTAGCAGATTGTGTTCCAGTTGTTGTCGCACTGTTGTTTAAAGTTCCACTTGATATAGTTTCTGAACTAATAGTTAAAGCAGAACCTTGTTTATCTCCAGTTGCACCTGAAATTACTACACTTGATGCAGTTGTATACATTCCATGAGAATAGTTATATACTTTAACAAAGTTTTTACCTGATAATGCTTCAATAGGATTATTCTGCAATGTATGAGAAGGTAATGCACTATTGTTAAATCTTAAATCAGGTGTTTTTGTTGTATCGAATGAACATATCTTCATGTTGAACTTCATATCATCTGTTTGTTCTGCAGTCCATGTAGATGCATTTTGTGATAAGAATAATGAACCTGCATAAGGTTGTCCTGATATTGTTTCACCAGAAACGATATCTGGTTCACCCATTCTTGAAATAAACACTTCGTAATCATTTGAATTAGATAGAACAACGAAACACATTTCTGCACCCTCTTCTATATAAACTGGTGATTCGAATGTAAATGTTGTTGCAACTGAACCGTCTACAGAAGTGGTAACATCTGATGGATTCTTAGTTACCACTGAGAATGGTAATATTACTTGTCCTGGGTATCCGTTTACCATGTTTCTGATTTCTACTGATACAGGTAAGTTTTCTGACTTAGATGCAAAGAAAATATCAATTGATGATAAGAACATTCCACCTTGTGGTTCACACATAAATGATTGTGCTAATGGGTCTTTCCAACCACCTCTTCCACCACCATCTAATCTGGTTATGAATCTTCTATCTGCAATATTTAAGACCTCTCTTGGGAATCTCTCTAACTGTGGAGGACTAATTGGTGCCGGCACAGGCAAGACTGGTTCTGGTATTGGTGGAACTATTGGAGCACTTGGGGGTACAACTATAATTGGTTCTGCAACGGTTACAACAGGTTCAATTGTATCTACTGGTATTTCTGGTGCTTGTGAATCCCATTCAGTAGCATTTATGTTTTCACCTCTTCTTGTAAACTGTCTCTCACCTCTTGTTCTTTCTGTAATAACTCGACCATTTCTTGTAGAAACAATTTCTGTTTGTGAAGATTGTAATAATCCTTGTGCTTGATATACAACACTAGCAGAAGATGCTGGGTTAGATAAATTAAAAGCAGATGATGTAATCATCATCTCTCTCATACCACTAGGGAATCTTTGTGACTCTGAATTAGGTAAATCAAAGTATGCACGACATCTTCCGTTTCCGTCTGTTTTAAGACCTGAAGTAGATGTTGTACCACCATCTTGTGAATAGTTTGCATTAAGTGGTCTTACATATTTGTTTACATCGATATTATCAAAATATATAAAGTGATTTGATTTTGGTTTTAAATTGGTTGCATCGATTTCAATAGTTCTGGCACGCATGAATGGTATCATTGATACTGATACAATTCTATCGTTTCTTGTTTCTGCAAAGTCTTCAACAACACTTGTTGTCACACCTGTTCTTGTTTGTGTTTCAGGTGTTTCTGTAATTTCTCTTGTGACTTGTAGACCTGCAACCCATTCACCACCTTGTGCTGGGTCTCCTGACCAAGAACCATTTGATGTTGCTTGAACTTCAGAACTTACTGCAGATGGTTCACCTGCCCATGTGGTTTGCCAGTTGTTCCAAACTGTACCAAGTGCATTATCACTTCCTGCCATAACAGCATCAAAGTTTCCTTCTCTGTTTACTCTGACTTCTGGTAATCTATCTGTATCTTGCCATATATCAGTACCAGGTGTTAATTTAAGTTGACCATCGAATGCAAAGACATGATATGGGTTAACATTCAATTGTCTTGATGCTTTATCTTGGTTTACATATGACAATTCTGAGAATGGTAATGTAATTAAATCACCAGTCTTAGTATAGTTTGCTGATGCAGAAGTATCTAAATCTAAATCAAAGAATTGTGAATATGACTTAGGTCTCATTGCACCTAATTTAACATCTATAGATACATTATAGTCTGGATGTGATACATCACCAACTCTATGACCTCTGAAGTTATCTACTAAGAAACCTGATTTGAATCTATCGAATCCGTCTGCATCTAAAATTTGTTTTGTTTGTGTGTCTTTTTCTAATAAAGATAATGCAGTAATTCTTTCTAAGTTTGTGACCCTATTGTTAATCTTACCAATATCTTTCATGGTATATCGTCTATGGTCATATGACCTTACTCTGATATCTTTTAGATTATTTGTATAGGGTGGTATTCTCAACTCAAACATTTCGATTGCTTCATCGATTCCTTTAGGTTTGGTTGGTGTCAATGAAGGAATACCTGTTGATACCATCATCTGACCTGTTTTGTGCATAAACACTTTGTCTATTCTTCCAACATAGAAGTCAATAGCACCAGTCATATTTGAACCATTAACAGGTGTATCTGGTGTTGATGCATTCATAACAGAAATATTACTTCTTGTTGTTGCAAAAGAACGACCAGTTTCATAACCGAATGGTGCATATCTGGCACCAGAAGTTGTGTTAGATAAGTCTAATGGACTTACAACATTGTGTTGAGATGTATTTGCAAAAGTTGATTGTGCAAATATCTGTCCCACACTTGGTCTAAAGTCAACACAATCCGATAGTTCGAATGTTCCGTCTGGTTCTAAACCACCTAAGTCGACTCTACTTGGAGAGTAAACAGGTATATCTTTATAGTCAATGTTAGTGTATGAATTTACATCATAGAAATCACCAGCATTTGATGCTGTAAAGTAATCGAATACTATTAAAATAGGTCCTTGTGGTTTAGGTTCACCTGATTTAAGTGTAATTTTTGCTAAGTCATAGAAACCATCTCTCTGACCATCGTCAAAGAAGTATCTGTTTTTAATCTCTGGAGAACCTGCAACGATATTTGATAAAGTTGCGGTTGCAAGTGAAGAAGAACCAACAATTACTTCAGTATCGGTAAATCTTTCTGGTGTTGTATAATAGAAATAGTTTGTATTTCCATTACCATTTAGTGTGACCATTACTGCTCTTGCATCAGATGTTTGACCAACGATTGTTTCGTGTTCTGCAAATGTTCCTGATGTGACTGTAAATGTTGCACTTGGTGTCACAGGAGTACCATCAACTCCTTCATAGATACCTCTTATCTTAAATGCATCTGATACACCAAGAGATATGTCTTTGTTTGTGTATTGAGTTCCATAGAAAGTTGTGGAACTTGTAGAAACTTTTAAACATCTATTTTTATTTAATGTTTTGTCTCTGTTAACAGGTGTGTTGATATCAACTGTATATGTGACCTTTAAAACTGCATTGTCATCATCAGCATGAAAACCTGAAATTGTTAATGTGTTTGAACCTGGTGTCACTGTGTAGTCTTCGATATTAAGTAGACTACCTGCTGACTTAGCATTACCACCAGTATTAGTTCCTCTTTCGATAACTGAAATTGTTAAGTCATCTGTATTAGGAGTATTTGAATCAAAAGATTCACTTGAAGATACACTAAGTTGGAAAGAGTTTGATGCAACTGTCACAACCTTTTGTCTTCTTACTTTAACTTGGTCTGGTCTATGTGCTTCAACCCAATCTCTCGGCCAACTGAATATTGATGCAGTCTGGTCTTGGTTAACAATATTAACTCGTCTTCTTGTGACATTTCCTTGGAAGTTTCCTGTTGCACCAGGACTAACTAATGTTGCAGTCTGATTATCTGCAACTGAAGCAATAACTAATTCTTGTCCTGAACCTGAAGGATTATAGATAACATCTCCTTCTTTTAATTCTCTAGTGAAGGCAGTTCCAAATCCTGTTAATGCTGTTGATGAATTTGTTATTTGAACTGTACCTGTTAAAACAAAACTACCGTTTGTTATTACATTGGCAGTGAATATTTCTCTTCCATTAGCACCAGGAACTTGTGATATAGAACGAACTCTATCTATGTTATATTTTCTTACTGTTGTAATTCCACCCTTTGTTGTTGCTGTACTTCCTTCTGAGATTGCACTACTTGATACTTTAAAATCTCCTACTACATCATGCAACATAATAGAGTTATCTGAACTACTTATCGATGCGAGTATTCCTGTTGCACCTGAAACTGAATCGGTAATTCTATCACCAACTCCAAACTCAGAACCATTTAAACTACCAAATGTGACTTTAGTGAACATCTTAATGTCGAACATTGATAAGTCCCACTTAGAAGTTGCAGTATATACATTACTTGAATCTGTTCCTTCATTTAGTGTGATATCTCTAACTCTTGCAAATCCAATTGATATTTCACTGTTTTCTGCACCATTACTTGCAACCACTGAAGGCCACAATTTACATGTATTAAATGGGTCTTGTGAATCTGTTCCTGATTCATTACCAAATTCTGGTAATGAATGTGCTTTTGTGACTCTTAAAATATTACCTAATCTTATAGGTGTATTTGTTGATGCTAAAGTAGAAGTAGTTCTTGCTTTATCTACAGGTATAATAGAACTTCCGATTTTCTCTACTTCATAACCCTTAACATATGCTTTACCAGGAGATATCTGCATAACAAATTTATCTTCTTTACCACCATTTTGTGCAGTATAGAAACCTCTGTTTGTAGTATCATCTAAATGTTCTCTCATTGATTGAGTGAACTGTCTTACAACGAAATCACCAGATGCATCGAATGTTCTTCGTGCCATTGTGTTTTCAATTTCATTGTACATAGGTCTATTGACATGTAGTTCAATAATACCTTGATTAACTCTTGTTAACTCAATGAAGTTTGTATCGTCTGGAGTTACCAGTGATTGTTTCTTTAATACTAAATCTATTTTAAATCTATCTGCACCAGAAGCGTTTTCGTTTGATGTTCCTGTTGCATTGTCAAGTAATGCACCGTCTTCTGCAGAACCTACAAAACTTTCTGTAATAGAAAGACCTACTTTATAACTTGGTCTACCTGAATACTTTTCAAGTATGAGTTCTTGTTTGTCAACTTTAAGGAAATATCCTCTACTGAAGACAACACCTTCTGAAATGTTTGCTATCGAAGCACGACCATTTGGTGTTTGGTCTGATACTTCAACTTGAAAGTCATTGTTGTTTGAACTGACATCAGAAGTATTACCTGCAGAGTCTAAAGTGACAAGTTGCAGTTCTTCATTTGCTGTAAAGGCAAAATCGTTTGATGTATTTGTTCCTTGTTGTAGATAGTAAACAAAAAGTGTTGCTTTGTCATCTGTTGTTTCAGCAGATGAGGTAATAATTTTTGCAACAACACCTGAAGTTTTACCTTGTACATGTAAACCATGTGATGCAGTTCTATATGTTTCGATATTTGCATCACCATTTGCATTTGGATTAGCAGACTTTATTTTAACATAATATAAGTCCATGTCAATATCACACTGAGAACCAGATACTATTGACCCCTCTTTAAAGAAGTGGTCACCAAATCTCTCTATCTGATTCTGTAAGATAGATTGAGACTGAGTTAATTCTCTTGCTTGTAATGGTCTTCCAGCACGATAAAGAACTTTTTGAAATTTATTATCTTCTGAATAGTCATCGTAATAGGGTGATATATTTAAATCAGTTTTCTCTGCCATTGTTTGTCCTAAATTTTATATATGGGAGTCCTTTGACTCCCATGAATTACATTTCGATAATCAGTTTGATATCTTCAATTTGGTCGTTCGCTCTTGTCACGGCACCTCTATTTTCAATATACATCATTCTACCAGTATGTTTTGCAACTTCTGGATTTGTTGGTGATTGAGTTAGTGTTCCGATTGAACCTACTCCTGTTTTGTATACTGTTTGACCATTTGAAAAAGCAACATAACCACCTTCACTGTTTGCCATAGGTAGATATGAGACTACATTTCCGTCCATTGATATGACTCTAGCAACTGCAACACCTGCTCCGTCTGAAGAGGCATTATAGACAACATCATCAACTGATAAACTACCAATTGAAGATAGAGTCATTTCGAAGTATGCTTTCATAGTATCGTCTGTTGCTCTATTTGTTGTACCAAAGGCAAATGGGTCTTGACATAAACCAATTCTTCTGAAGTCGTTGTCTGTTGGGAAGTCGCCTGTACCTTCTGCAAATTCTAATCTTGAATTTAGAATGATATAGTTTCCACCTAACTCTTCTACAGGGTCAGCACCATGTCCAAACTGAGGTGAGATTACTGGAGTTGCAACACCACCTTGAGCATTACCACCAGAATTAATACCTGATATATTTGCAACATCAATTGATGCTCTCAGATATCCTGTTCCTCTTGCAGTCACATCGATTTCTCTTAGACCACCTGAAACTACTTTAACAGTACATGTTCCGCCTGAACCGTCTCCGTCGATTGCAACACCTGTATATGTTCCATTTGTATAGTTGGTTCCTGGATTGTCTACTTTAATATGTAAGACTGAACCATCGACAGCATTTGATTCTACTTGCCATTGTTGTGAAGTGTCGTTGTCTGCTGAGGAGTTCAGACCACCATTTGCACCAGTTCCATAAACTTTATTTTGAGCACCTATTGTCTTAACAGGTATAAAGTCGTTAGTCACAAATTTGATTGTATCAGATGCAGAAATAGTGTACATGTATTTCCAAAGATAAGGCATTCCGTCTGTTCCACCCTCATCTGCTGGTGTTCCTTCAAATAGAGTTGATACATCTGTTCCTGTAGGTTTGTTCATTGAGTTTACAACTGCACCTGAACTATCTCTTCCAGTTCTGATACATTTATATACATTATACTCATCAGTCATTACATAGAATCTTCCCTCATACAAATTATTTTTATTTGTTGCAGGTGTAGTATTTGTTGCACTGTAGTCATGTGAATACTCATCGTATTTTGTACTTGCTGTCCAATTATATCTTTGTATACCGTGTGAAACATCTCCTGTTTTGACCTTTTTAAGTGCCAACATGTCTTCCCATGCTTGAATCTCTTCACCAGGTCCGTTTGCAGGTGCAGGTGGGTTATTATCATCAGTCCATGAATATGAACGACCTATGAAAACATATGTTGATGATGCTGATTCACCAAAGTCTTCCTTAAATTGTCTCGCATTATGAACACGAAACTTTTCTGTTATTATTGCTGCCATTTTCTTTTATCTCCTCAGATAATTAAATTTCTTTAATACTATTTATGCAGTCCCAGACTTTACATATGCATTAAATGTTAAATTTGTTCGTAAATTTTTATGATTGTCATATTCTGATACATAGAACTTAGGATAGTAATGTTCTAAATCTGATATTCTTAATCCCTCTTTAACGGATTCTTCCATTAATACACTACCTGAATTATCTTCCATTAAGATGTCGTCATTATCCGTTTCATCTTTCATATGATAAGATATCACATATGTGTTTTGATTACTAATTGTATTTATAGTGTTAAATGTAGACCCAAAAGGAACAAAACTAACTAAACCGTTTTCAGAGTTCTCTTCATCAATTAGTGTGTCTCCGTTTTCCAGACAAATTATATCGTTTGATTCTGTTCTAAGATATTTGCCTGCCAACTCAATAGACCTTTCTGTTGTAAAGTAATGTGTTGGTTCATCTGTAGTTGCACTTTCAAGTCTGAATATACTTCCGTCTTCCATTGTGAAGGTATCACCAAAGTCTCCCATAACCCTATCAGTTCTTTTTGGTTCCATTCTTACTTTACATACTTCTTCTTCTAACTCAATAAGACTGCCATCTTCGAGTATTAGTCGTTCATCTACAAATTGCCCACCAATTTGGAAAATCTTTCCTTGGTCTGCAGGTCTTCGTTCATTACTTCTGACTAAGTAATCATGGTCTGAAGAATCTAAAGATAATGCAGTTGGTATTCCGTCATGTAAACCTTTCTCGTGTTTTACTAATTTATTTGCAAAAGAGTTTATGATGTTAAGATTGATGTGTCTTGACCTATGTGAACTATCATAGAACTCTGAATGTTGACCTAAGTCTTGACCTGCTGGGTTTGTTGTAGAAAGAGTTAAAACACCATTACTATCTATACCTATTGCAGGAACACCTGCATTTCTTAAATGTGTTAAAATACCAAAATCTGTAACCTCTGAATCTGTAGTCCAAAGTTTGACAACTCTTGTAGAATTTGCAAAGGCATTTGGAACTGCAAGACCAAGGTCTGAATGTATTATAAGAGTCGGTCTAAATCTAAACTGTTCATCTGCAACTGTATTGATATTTGAGTTGATTGCAACTTCACCAAAGAATATGTGACCAGATGGATGTATTAAATCTTTTAATACACTTCTCCAACTGTTGATTGATTCACCAACTTTTACAACATATGAATGTGTTTGATAATAAACACCATCTTGTATGTTTGATGCTTCTGCAGATATTGTTCCTCTATCACCCAATAGTCCTTCATTTACATTTCCTTCACCAGCAAATTTACCTCTTCCTGATATTGGGTCTGATTTAAATACTTGGAAAGAATCGTTTACATTAAATGTGACTTTCTCTCCTTCTAAGAATTCACCTGCTAAATCAGTATATGTTAATATCTGTTTAGATAACTCATAACTAACAACCTTTCCAGTTGAACCTGAAGTTGCACCTGTTATAACTAAGTCTCTATTTAAAGTTCCAGTAGGGTTAGAAATCAACATAGGATAATGTGAACTTCTGGAAACAGAACCGTCTGAGTCAAAGTTATAACCTTGACCGATAATGTTGATAGAATCTACACCACCAATTTCATCTGAATATGAAAGTAAAGTTGCACCTGTTCCTGTTGCAACTGATGCTTTTCTACAGATTGATACTGTTTCTGAAAGTGTTCCAGTGACTTCATCGTTGGTCTGAAAAACACCAATGTGTGTAGGTATTCTCTTTACAACTAGTCTGTTATGTTTAGTGTCAATTCTTACGACTATTGCATTTTTAGATACAGGACTTCCTACTGTGATTACTTCTCCTACTTGGAATTTGATTACATCTTCTGCATCAAAATATAAATAACCACCTGGACTTGCTACTGGTACACTTGTATAACCTACACCACCATTTCTAATTTCAATTCTTCTAATTCTTCCGTCATCTGATATAGTATTTCCACCACCATCGATATATGCATCTAATGTTATGGGTTTTCCTGTTTCGTGTAGTAATCTATTTGATTCGGTAACAATTTCAATTTTTGTTCCTGCAGTTTGACCACTTGCAAATGTGACTCTATCATTTTTTGTAGTATAGACTGAACCATCACCTGGGTCTACTTGTAATAAACCGTCTCTAAAAACTTTAACAGTGTGGTCATTGAAGAATACATATCTTCCGTTTACATCTTTTACACCTGCACCACCAAATAAAGTTTGACCAGCAGTTGCAATAAATTCAAATTGACCCCAAAGTGTGGCATTCTCTAGTACAATTTCATCACCAGTTGCACCAATGACTGCTTCTGCACCATTACCATCTGTATTGGTTTCGTCAAAGATGACCATTTCACCTGCTTCATAGTTTATACCACCATGTTCGATGATAATTTCTTTAACAGGTCCAGACGATAGACCATCAACCTTTGCAGTAGAGTCTACAACTCCAGCATCATCTTTTGCGCTTGTTATATCAATATTGTCATTGAATGAATATAGAGAACCAATTGTTGATTTCTCCATAAGAATACCTGAACCATCTTCTGCTAAGATTACACCACTATCATTGTGTGCAATGTAAGTAGATGACCCACTATCGGTATCTATTCCAGTGTTAACACCTAAGACTGTTCCTGTATAAACAGTGATACCATCTCTATCTAAAACTGAGACCTCTTCATTCTGTACAAAAGTACCATAATGATTTCTGGATATACTACATGAGTAAATATCAGTTGTAAGTGTGTTTAATCTTTCTATATTTGCTTCTGCAAGTATAGTACCGTCAGCACTAGTATATGTTATTTTATCAGTCTCAGAAGGTACTTGGTCTGTAGTCATATGAAGAACCAGTCTTCTCTCTTCATTATAATCTGATGTAGAAACATAAAGTGTTTCGTTATCAGGATACCTAACTTCTGCATCTTGACCGTATAAGAGTCTCATTAAGAATTTAATTGACTCTTCACTTCCTTTTTTCTGATACAAATCAGAAATGTTTTTGATTGTTAATCTTTTGTTTTTAAGTTTCGATAAATCAATCGAAGGTAAGAAATCTCTCTGGAAGTATTGTAAGAATTCTTCTGTTGTATGGTCGATATCGGAATAGTCCAATAATCGATTGTTTGCAAGTATACTGTTTTCTTTGTATGATTCAACCTGTGCAGTTTGTAAACTATTTCTTCCTTCTATGACTTCATCTTTTGAGAAACCATTTCCTGAAATCGTTGAAACATATAGAGTGTTAGTATTGATAACATCTATTCTTGCAATAGAACCATTTGTTTTTCCGTAAACATATTCTCCTACAGTCAATGGTTCTGCTGATGTATTTGGGTTTGTAGGAGTTGACTCGTTTATTATTTTAGATGTGTTCTCATCTGGAGATGGTGAGACGGTCGCAGACTCTACAAGTAGAGCACCGAGACCGTCTTCTAAAGCAATACCATCTAAATCGCTTTGTGATTTAAGAGTTATAACCTCTTTCTCTAAGAATTCAAAATATGCAGATAAAAATGCCGAAAAGGCAGGTGCATCTTCTCTTATATGTTCTGGTAAGATTGTATGCAGTCTTTGTGTTATTTTATCTGATGATAATGATTCGTGAGACATTTAGTTTACTCTTATGTTATAGTTGCACTGTTATTTGCAATTGGGAACCAGTTTGAACCGTTCCAAATACAAACACATGATTCACCTCTTGCATCAAAAGTGATTTGCTCAGTTGAATCTGTTGAAGCACCCCATGACGCAACAGTAATAGCTGCTGAACCACCTGAACCCATTGCTGAACAAACTAACACTTGTAATTGTCCGGTATTTGTTCCTACACCCAAATCGAAAACTACTTTCGATGAGAATCCGGCACCGTTAATGATATTACAAAAGCTATTTGCTAAAGTTGAACTAGTTGCCGAATGTGTGACAATATCATCTACTGCTAAATGCGTAGGGATATTTTCAAACAATTGACCAATAGTCATTTTTTTGTTGACAGGTGTTCCACCTGGGTTGTCAACGATGTGTAGTAAATCATCAGCACCAATTGCTGAATCTGCTACTGCTGATAGTGCTGATATTTTTTTATCTGCCATTTTTTTCTCCTTTTATATAATCCAAATTAATGGGAAACTACTCGCGGGACTCGCGACCACTTTATTCATAATGAATACCTTAATATGTAGAACTAGATGTTGAAGTAAATCCAACCCCAGCACTACTCTCACCACTTGCGATGGTGTCTATTTCACCTTTCACCGTGACATCAGCAGAAGAGATATCTACAAGAGAACCTCTCGTTGCAACTACATCGTAGCTGTCAGGAATAATTGTGAAATCAATCGTTGTATTAGTGTTTACTGTTCCAGTAACCATCAATGCACCAATTGTAATTTTACCTGTAGTGTAGTCGACTACTCCTGCAGTCGTATCACTATAGATTCTTGTTGAACCAGATAGATAGAATCTTCTTAGATTTCCATTACCATCGTCATCAAAATATTGTATGTTAACAGAATCACCTGTCACATAAAAACCTGTTGAACTTAATATACCACCCAATGCTTTATTGTATTCTGCATTTGGATGATAGAAAGCATTACCAAAGTCATTGTTATAACCAATCTTCTTATTCAGAGTCATGCTTGTTGCTTTCTTTAATCTTATATTTGTTATGTTAGATAGAATTGATGTATCTGTATCATCAATGGTTCTTACTAAATTTGAATGTCTGAATATACTATCGAAGTTAGATAAATTTTCTGCATCATATGTATTGATTGTAGTATCTACTAATTGTTCTAACTCTCCTTTTGATAGTGTAGTAAAGTTGTTGTTGTATTTGAATGTTGATGATATAAGAATCTTAATAATCTCTGGATTTACAATTTCAGGTCTTACAGTTACCATATTCAATGCATTTAGTTTTCTAACAACATCACTCTTTTCGACTTCTGTTAAGTAGTCTGAATTCTTAGGTTTGATTGCAAGAAAAACTTTACCATATTGTGGTGGGTCATTGTCTTCACCACCCCATACTGCAACTGCATCTGCATTCGGATAATACTCACTGACCTTTGCTTTGTAGTCATTCAGTGTTACCAGTCTGTTCTGAGATGTAAAGAATTTGTTTGCCTTAAACTTGATTGATTCAATTGATTCTTTCTCTGCACCACCTGTTGAATTTGTTGTAGTTGTGACTGTTGAATCATTAAATCCATTTACTGCTGTAATTTGACTAAAGTTTTTTGCACCATCGGCATGTTCTGTATCAACTACAATATAAGTTGCAGTTATGATATCACCATCCAATAGTTCTCTACCTAATACACCATCACCAAAGTAAATCTCTAAGTATCCTTCTTCGTTTTCTTGTGTATAGTACACATTTGATTGTGTTGTAATTGTGGAAATGTCTGTAGATAAAGCATAGGTCTCTGAGACACCATCTGAGTTGACTACAACTGATAATTTACTTCTATCAACTCTCTCATTTGATAAAACAAATTTTGAATTCTTAATTTGTCTATCATAAACAAAAGAATCGACCATGTATGTACCTTGTGATATCTCTACACCAGCATAATTGTATGTTGAACCGTTTTGAGTTGGTTTGTTTGTATCTGTAGTCACAAAGTCATATGATACACCATCAAAAACTGTTTGAAAGACATGACCTCTTGGTATTGTCATTTCTGCTAATGTCGGAGAACCACCATCTGCATTTTTAACATTTCTTATTGCAACATCAATGATTGCAGAAGAACATTTTTCAGAAGCAGGTGTAAAACCTAAATCTTTTGCACGAGATACAACATTTTTTCTTATTTGTGCTGAATCTAAGAACAATTCTGATGCAGCGATGTTAGTATTGACCGCACCAATATGAGATGAATATGCAAGTAGGTCAATCAATGTCGACATTGTTGAACCTTCAAAGTTATAGTCTTTTAATTTCTCTTGTCCTTTGAGATATGCTTTTAGATTATCTGAAATCGATTCAAAATCTAATTCTGTAATGTTTATTTGTGAACTCTTTGTTGCCATTATCTTGCCCTTGTTAGTGTCATGTTAACTTCCTGATTCGGCATGCCATTTATTATTGTATAGTAGATTGTGACATTCAAATCATTTCCGTTTATTACAAACTGAGGTAAAACACCTGAAACTCTTGGTTCGAAGTCTTCAATTGTTTTACTAATTTTTCTTTGTGCCCTTTTTACTCGTCTTTCAGTGTCAAGTGCAAATAACAGTTCTCTAAATCCACCACCTAATGCTGGTTTGAATGGTCTTTCATAATAATTTGTCAACATGATATTCTTAATTGACTGTTTGATTGCATCTGTATCTTTTTTAATGGTTAAATCACCAGTTATGGGGTGAGGAGTAAAGTTCATGTCTAAATCTGCGTAAACTTCCTTCGCTGCTACATTCTTCCCTTGTGATTTTAAATTTGCCATATATCTATTTATACTCCTTATTTACCTTTTACTGAAGTATATTTACCTGAACTTGAACCACCTGTTATAGTTGTGTCATGTTTGTGGGTTGCAAGTGTTGGTGAATCTCCAGCATCGGTTGATATATCACCCTTAGCATGAATCGTTGAATCATTTGTTTGGGCACCAGTGACATGAAGTGTTCCTGTGACTGTAGTGTCTGATATAATCTCTGTTGTATTATTACCTGTGATTGTTATCTTTCCTTCGGATAATACATCGGTTGTTCCTTTGAGGATATCTGCTTTTAGATTTCCTTCAGTAATCTCTGAAGAAACATTTCCCTTCAGAACTTTCATATCAACATTACCTGTATTGATTGTTATGTTTACATTACCATGACCAACTTGTAAGTCTGCGTTACCAGCAATATACACTTTGTCGTCTTTGAGTATTGCAGTGTAATTGTTGTTTACAATTCTAGTGACTTCTGAACCATCTGCATGAATCTCGTGGAATGTTCCTGACCTGTGATGAACATTTAGTCTTTCTGCTTTTGGTGTGTCATCAATTTCTAAAACATGTCCTGCCTCGGTTTGCAAAACCTTATTGTAAGGATATACAGGTTTTGCTTGGACATCCACAAAATCTCCTAAAATCTTTTGAGTCACTGGGTGAACCATACCACCATTTATTGCATGGTCTAAAATTCCACCCCTTGCAATAGAAGATAAATCTGATTCTTCCGTATATAAAGGATAGTAAGGCAACATATCTGCAGTCACCTCTAACTCTTCGATAGTAGAACCTGTGTTATCGTAATTAATCTTTAATTCTTTTGGTGTTTTTGGTGCAGTTTCTATTGAACTTGTTAAACCATGAGAACGATTAGGTGCCTGTTCTGGATTCGGTCCATCAGGAGTATCTTTATAGTCATCAACTTTTAATCTTCTTGGGTCATTGAATCCCTTTTCTATATTTCTAGTAAGTAATTCATCTTTTGTTGTTTCTTTATAACCATTCTGAGGAATACCAGCAGACACATGTGTAATTACAGGGTCTTGTCTGGTTTCACCATCTCTAAAGAATCCATAGACTGTAGAACCTTCTACAAGTCCATGTTGAGTTCCTATTCCAGATAATCCTGCAGAAGTTGTGGGTAATAAAACTTGTGCCCACGGTAAATCAGGAGTTGCGATGTATTGTTTGTTTTCAGAATGAATGCCATGTATTCTTACACGAACTCTTCCGACCATCAAAGGGTCGTTTCTGTCTTCAACTATTCCATAAAATGTTATCATACTTCTCTCGGTGTTGCAGTGTTGTCTAATGGTGTTGCAGTTTCTATTTTCTGCATGTAAGATTCTTTAACACATTCCATTGTCATTTTACCTGACAATTGTGTTGGGTCACCAACTAACTTCAAATCAGTTATAAGATATCTATCATCGTTTAATTTATCTGATGTGTCTTGTTCTGAAGTTGGTTCTGCAGATGGCAAAGATAGTTGTACAATCTGACCAACATTCATATCTGTTCTGAAAGGAACCGTCACAATAATTCTATGTTGAGATAAAATTTCTTTAAGTGCAATTCTTTCTAGTGTTGCATTATCTCTATTTTCTTTTCCTCTAAAAAGTTCATCTGCGTTCAAATCTCCATTGTCATCATATGAATGTCTCATATCAGATGCCTCAATGAAAAACGCGTTAAAATGCTGGTTTGGAGGTAAGTCAACATCTAGTTCTGAATATTGTGGTGGTTCTCCTTCACCTACTGAGTTTTCAGCAGTAAATGTATACTCATATTCACCATTATGAATCATAGGAAAACCAGATAGATGTTTACCTCGTTTCCATGTCTCTTCTATATCATAAACTTCTTCTGATTCTAATTTACGCAAAGGGTCATAAACTTTCATATGAGATGCATAAGCACCTCGTAAAGTTCCTTTCAATGTATCAAACATTTGTGGTTTTCTGTAGGAAAATATCTGACTATTTAAACCACCAGGTGCATTCAAGTCCATATCTTCTGTTGGAGATGAATTTCTAGGTTTCATACTGAATGAAACAGGAAATTCTTGTTCAAACATTTGGTCAATTGATTTAAATCTAAACCCACCATTTAGTGTTTGAAAGAAGAACATACCATTTCTATAGTTTGTATCACCACCAATGTTTGCCTCTTTTGTACAGTAGTCTAAAATCTTATTAACAGTCCAGTTAGGAACAATGAATTGATGATTATCAGGTTTAGTTTCTTCCCAATGGTCAAATTCTTCCATAGGAATCTTTGCTTCATTTACTAAAACATTCTCTAACATGTCATCATAAGAACCCCTCAATGTTCTACTTAATCTAGTTCTATTGAGATTGAAGAGTCTTGGTTCACATAGACTTAACATGTATGATTGAATCTTTTCTGATGGTCTTGAAATGTTATCTGCTTTGAATACTCTAAATGTTTTATCGATACTATACAATGCATCTGCAGTATCTCCCATTCCTTCTTTTTGTTTTACTGAGATACGAATAAACTCCTGTCCAGTAAAACGATAGTTCTTCAGTAGATTAAGACCGTCAACAATACCAACGACACCTGATACAAACTTCCGATATATACTTTCTGACATCTCAAATTCACCAACAACACCTGAAATGTCCAGTGTTTCACCGAATTGATTTATTAATGCGAGAGATTCTACTAAAAACTCTCCTTGTTTTAATGCGCTCATGATGCCATTACTTTTTCAAATTCTGATACAACTCTTCTTATGTATTCAGGTCTAATAACTTTTATTTTTCTATTTGTTTCGTTTACTTCGTAATCATGTGTGTAATATGTGACAGGTGTAAAACCTGTGTCAATTGTATTTCGTCTGAGTCCTTCTGAGTTAACATAATGGTCAATACCATCTGGACCTGAAACTACAGAACTTACAGTAAATGATTTACCACTCACTTTGCCTGTGACTACATCATTTACATTCCAAGTTCCACCTGCAACTCCTATCCTGTTAAATGTAGGTTGAACTGAGATGACATTACCTGATTGTTGAGATGTTTCAATGATTTCTCCCAACAACCATTTATCATCCTTTGATACTATGTCTGTTGAACGATTTGAAATTAACCAATATTCAGGATACATCTCTTTGAGTTGATTTTCAAATGTCGTCTGGTCTTTGTACCACTGATAGTAGTTATCCATATCATTGACTAAGAAGAATGTCCAATGCAAATCACTATCACCATATAATCTATCTGCAACTACATCTGGTCTTTCACCATCTTGTATTTCATAGAATGTATATGAGATAACACTGTTAACAGAGTCTTGTTCAATTGTAGACTTTCTAAAGAAGTCTTTAATGGTAACAATTTTACCTGTTGATAAAGTATATTGTATTTCTGGAAAGTTTTTAAATAATTGATTTGACATATTTTACCTTATGGATTTTTCTTACCAGATGCATTTTCTTTGACTGCGTTTTCTGCCGCTGCACCTGCTTCAATATTCGTTGTATCACCTGTTGCATTTTGGTCAATAATACTAGGCATAGATTTAAGTCCTGATGCCTTACCATTTGGGTGAGCAGTAATTTCTTGGTAAGCTTCTTGTGTAAGTATTTTAAGTTCAGTGAATTGTAAATCCATTTTAATACTTGTTGGTTGACCGTCTTCATAGTAAGTCATTGATGTTGAATCTCCCTCATATGTGACTTTACACCCCTTTAAAACCATAGGAAGATATCCGTCAACTTTCTCTGCAATCGGTCCTTCTAAGATTGCTTCCCATGTATTTGGATAGTTAAAGAATCCTTCTGCATCTGATGAACCAGCACCTAATGCCGGATATGTATCAGGCAACATTGCAGTCTTAAAATAGTATATTATTTCGTTTATCATATCTGCTTCTTCTTTTGATGATGGAGACATTGTATATGAAAACGATAGTTCTCTAAAGTCGACACCTTCTAATGCCATTTCTTGCATAGGGTTGACTGCTTTACCTTGCATGATAAACATTGCATTACCAGTCATACTGTTTAACATTTTTTGAGCTGCTTGTGATAGACCTTGAACCATACCTGAAATAAATCCACCAGCACCACCTTGTTGAACTCCTCTTGCAAGGGCACCAACATCTTTTTTACTATACTGAACGGCAGCTTCTTGTTCTAATGTTAAAGGAATGTGTAATGCAATTTCTACTTGTGAATCTGCAGTATTCATCAAAGATGCTCTATTTCCATCTTTACTCAAACCAACACCAGTTGCCTGTTTCATTTTACCGTCTTCACTTCTTCTTTGACGATTGATTCTTTGTCTACTACTGAATACGATATAGTTATCGTGTTCTTCGTTTAAAGGATATTGCAATTCTATTGGTGCACCTTCTGGAGATTTCTTTGCCTTGTTCTTTGATAGATTGTTTGCGTTCAAAGACTTTTCAAGTGAAGTTCTTCTTTTGTCTAAAGTCTGTTTTGCAACTTCTGCCTGTGCTTCTAACTCATTTGAGTTGATTACTGAAGTATAATTAATCTGAGATAGTTTGGATTTGATTCCTTTTGCACTTGATATAGCAGATTTTGCCTGGTTGACTTTACTTAAAATTTTGTTAATATTGGGCATATAAATATCCTTAAACGAGTTATATACATCTATTTATGTCATACAGTGGTAAGTTCAAACCAAAGAATTACAAAAAATACAAAGGAGACCCAACAAAAATCTTCTATCGTTCGCTATGGGAACGCAGATTCATGGTTTACTGCGATAATAACGAAAATGTTATTGAATGGGGAAGTGAAGAAGTCATAATTCCTTATAAATCACCTTTAGACAAGAGAGTTCATCGTTATTTTCCCGATTTTTACATAAAATATGTAAATTCCTCTGGTCAAACAGTAAGAGAGGTCATCGAAGTCAAACCAAAGAGACAATTACTGCCTCCGAAACCCCCAAAACGACAAACTAAGAGATATCTTAACGAAGTTGCTACATATGCCGTAAATCAAGCAAAATTTAAGGCAGCAGAAGACTTTTGTAAAGAAAGAAGACTAAAATTTCGAATTTTAACTGAAGACCACCTTACATAATACATAAATAGTATGTATGTTAGACTTACTTGAAAGAATACAAGGTGAAACTCCGTTAGAAACAGAGAAACGAAGTCAGGAAAGTTTAGAGTGGTTTAAAGGAAGACTTAGAAAGATAAGACAACCTGTAAATAAACTAATTACAGACGATGATTTTCCTGTTGTTAGCAAACCAGAGTTGGGTAGAATGTATATGTATCGTTATGATGCAAAATACCAAGATGTTCTGCCTTATTGGGATAAATTCCCACTCACTATTGTGTTTGAGTTTCTTGCAGACGGTTTTATGGGCATAAATTTACATTACATTGCACCAAGGTATAGAACACCATTACTTTTAAGTCTCTATGAGATAGCAACTGATAATGAACAAGATGAAGAACGAAGAGTTATGTTATCATATCAGTTAATTAAGACTGTTTCTGGTCTTAGATATGCAAAACCATGTGTAAAGAGATATCTTTATGCACATATCGATTCTAGGATAGCAGAAGTGCCTATGGATTATTGGGATATGATGGTGATGTTACCGTCACAACAATTTAATGTTAATGCAAACAAAGTATATGCAGATAGTAGAGAGAAATTTTAATGGATATTAATAAACTAAAATCAAATTTCGATGCAGGTGCATTGAATAACTATTTCCAAGTCAACATGTTTTGTCCTCAATTGGGATTCAACATAGAAGGTGTTAGATGTGAAGCAACAAGTCTTCCAGGAAGAAGTTTAGCAACCAAAGATTTTTATACAACAGGAACAAATACAAAAAAAGTCACACAGGTTAACAACACAAATGAAGTTGATTTTACCTTTATATGTGATTCAAGTTTCTTTGATAGATACATTATCGAAGCATGGCAATCGTCTATCTTTACTGCAGAAGATGGAAATAGTATTAAACCAATCTTAATGTATCCAAAAGATTATTATGGAACAATAGAAATAGAACAATTTAGAAGAGACTCATCAATGGCACTAAAATATAAATTTTATGATGCATTTCCAGTCTCTTACGAACCAATGTCACTCTCAATGGGTGAAAGTGCATTGTTAAAATTTACATGCAAATTTGCATTTAAAACATTTGATACTGAATATGGGGATGCACCTCAACTTTCGGTACTAAATAAAGGAAGACGATATCTTGATTTAGCAAGAGAGAGTCTTACAGTTGCAAGTAGGTTTAGTAGTAAATCTAAAGACATGTTAGGGAAACTTAACAAATTAGATTCTGCTGGGTCAAGACTTAGCAATTTACTAGGTGGTGGCATCTAGTAATAACATTATGGAGTAAATTATGGGATTACCAATCCAATCAGCACCGACATATAAAACGGTGCTACCAAGTGATGGTCGTGAAGTAAAGTTTCGACCTTTTCTTGTTAAAGAACAAAAGGTTTTACTTTTAGCTAAAGAGAGTGAGGATAAAAAAGAATCACTCGAAGCAGTAAAGACGATGATTAATAATGTGACCTTTGGGGAGATTAATGCAAATGAACTTGCAACAATCGACTTAGAATGGTTGTTTATTAAGATTCGTGCTGTATCAGTTGGAGAAACTACCACTGTTAAAATGAAATGTCAAGAAGATGACTGCTCAGGAACAGGAGATGTTTCAATCAATTTTGATAATGTTGAAGTTAAAGGTGAACTGATTGATAATACTGTGATGATTAGTGATGATGTTGGTGTAGTTCTAAGATTACTTAGAGTACAAGACACTACTGAAATAGAAGATAGTGTGGATGAAAATGAATCCATATTTAAACTTCTGAATAAGTCAATAGATAGAATCTTTGATGCAGAAAGTGTTTATGAAAGAAATGATATATCTGACGAAGATGTTGATGAGTTCATTGAGAACTTAACAATAGGTCAGGTTGAAAAGTTAACAGATTTCTTTCAAAGTGCTCCAAGACTGGAACATGATGTTGAGTTCAAATGTGAAGTTTGTAATTCTCAACAGACGAGAAAACTACAGGGATTAGCAAATTTTTTCTAATCGCCCTTTCTCACGAGTCGGTGTTTAATTATTATAACACCAACTTTCAGATGATGCAACATCACAATTATTCATTAACAGAATTAGAGGATATGATGCCGTGGGAAAGGGAGATTTATGTTAATCTTCTCTTAAACTACTTAGAACAAGAAAAGCAGAGACAACAGAATAGTAAACAATAATCTTTATTATGTATGCCGTGATTAACAATATGGAGTTATTAAAATGGCAGAAGAAACTAAAGACATGTCAAGCAATGAGGTGGAGATTGATTTAGATAAGTACATGGCACTTATCGAAAAACTTGACGAACAGGAAGATGTAATCCGAGAAATGAAAGAAGATGCCATTAAGGCAAAACGAGGATTAGAACCACCAAAAAGAAAGTTTATAGACTTGTTCTTAGACGACAACGATTTGAATGAGAAAGCAATCATCGGATTTATCTCATTCTTTTTAATGATGTGTTTCGGTATAACAGACCTAGTCACAGCACTAGTTTGGGATATAGACTTAAAAGTCTCTGAAACAATCTATACATCATTTGTAGTAGTCACACTAGGTGCATTTGGAATATCCGAAGCAGGAAAAGCATTCGGTAAATAAAGGAAAATTTAATGGCAGACGAACTAGATAAAAGAGTTAGTGAACTAGACAAACAACTTACCAAGGCTGCAAAAACCTTAGAAGATAATGTTAAACTCGAAGGAGAAAGAAACAGAGCAATTGCATCTTCTACTAGTGAACAGAAAGAATCATTTAAAAATTTAATTAATGATTTAAAAGAGGTTAGACCTGAAACTGCTAAAATCGTTGCAGATTTTAAAAGTGCTGGTGATGATACACTCAAAGGTGCTCTCTTAAATAAGAAAATGTCCGTTGCCATTGAAGCAGCAACCATTGCTACAACAGAAGGAATGGATGCTTTAACTGAAGAACAGTCAAAGGCACTAAGTCAAATTTTTGGAGATACTACAGAAAAACTATCTGAAGTTCTAGGACCTATTGCAAAACTTACTGAAGAGATAGCATCAACAGAAGAAGAAATTGCAAGGACAAAAGATTCTATATTTGAATTTGAATCTGCCATTGCAAGTACCGAAAAAGATATCGCAGACCTTGTACTCAGAGAAGCAGAGTATAAGAAAGCAATTATTGCCCAAGAAAAACTTATGGCAGAACTTGATGCGAAGATGTCCGAAGAAGTGCATGATAATAATAAAAGAACTCATGCATTGCAAATAGCGGCAATCCAGGATAAAATTAACGCTGCTGTTGAAGAAAATGCTTTAGAAAAAGCAAATATAGATTCTATGTCTGCAAACAGACAAGAGTTATTAGAGACTCAACAATCTCAGTTAAGTATTGAAAAAAATATACTAAACAATAACGAAATCACTCTACAAGAAAATTCAGATAAACAAGAATCTCTAATGAAACAAGAGACTGCTATCCGTGAAGAAATGTCTGCAAATATGGAACAGGCAAAGAATGACCAGTTATCAGGTCTTACTGACTTCTCTGACGGATTAAAAGGTCTTACAGGTTTCGACCTTATAGGTCAATTAGATGATGCCGTTAAGATGTTCAACAATGCACAAAAGGTTATGAGTGGAGTTGCACAAGGTTTCTCTAAAGGTGTTGAGTATATGAAAGGTATCAGTATAGAAGGTATGACTGAGAAATTCAATAATGTAATGGGTACAGTTCAGAAAGGTTTCAACTTTGCAAAAACAGGTCTTACAAAGATGGCCAAAAGATTCATGGTGACCATGAGTACATTCTTTACATCAATGGTAACATTCTTAACACCTGTTATGATTGCAGCGGCAGGATTACTCATGTCAGCGGCACCTTGGATTCTATTAGGTCTTGCAGTAGTAGGAATAGTCTTAGCAGGTATGAAACTATATGAAGAGTCTGAAGGATTTAAAGCAGCGATTGATACAGTCATAGGGTATTTTATGGATATCAAAGACTCAATCTTTAGAATCTTTGGTGGATTCTTTGACTTCTGGAAAGGTCTATTCACAGGAGACTTCGACTTAATGTTCTCTGGTCTTAAAGATGCATTTGGTGGAATATGGGATTTAATCTCGGCACCATTCAAAGCAATCGGTGATTTCTTTAAGAATGTATTTGGTATTGATATCATGGCAAAACTAAAACAAATGGCAAAAGCAATATTGCCAGGTGTAGTTTACAGAGCATTATTCGATGATGATGTACCTGAAATGAATGAGAAAATGAAAGAGAAAGGATTAGATGCTGCTGAAGAGTCTGGTCTATATGAGAAGAAGGGAATTGGTAGAGCATCAGTTGTTAATCCTGATATGATTATCACTGCACCTAATAATCAGTTGAACGCAATTCTTGCTGATGATGATATTGGTGATGAAACTAAAGAGTTAATTATAAAAGAACTAGAGGCAAGAAAATCAATTATTGCAAGTTATAATGAGGCAAAAACTGCCTTAGATGCTGGTCAAACCAATCTAGCAGATGGTTCTGATGCAGAGACAATTATGGAATTTGCAGAAGAAGACATGGCATTGAGACGAGGTGCTCAAATCGATACTGCAACACAAGAGGCAAGACCAGATATTAATGCCGCGGCAAATGCAGTTGCTTCAGTTGTCCAACAGAATAATAATAACTCACAATCAACAACCAATGTGATGAACACTAAAGATTCTGCAAGGGATGAGAACGATAGATATTATGACGATATTATGGTTGGTGTCTAAACTTAGACTTTCTTGGAATAACTTTTGTTTTATCTTTGTGCATCTGAGTAGATGCGTGTGAAGGAGTTTCTTTACGAGACTTCAACTCTGGTTTTGGTTTACCAAAGATTTTCTCCCAATTATCAGCATAGAGTTCTTCATTTGAGTTCCTTCTTTTAGAACCTTTTCCCCCATGCCAGTTGCTCATTATCTCGGTCTATAACCTTTAGTGGACGCTCTCTTTGCATCAAGTTTCTTTCTTCTTTTGATGTCTTGATTCTTTTGATTCTTGGTGGTATTAGGTTTCTCGTAATACTGTCTATCACGAACCTCTTGAACTATACCTGCCCTCTCACATTGTTTCTTAAATCTCCTAAGCATTCTATCGAAAGGTTCCTCTTGTCGATTCTTAGGGTTGATTTTTGGTCTCACTTCTGGCATAATTCTCCTGTTTAAAATAAATGTATAGTCGCCCCACGCTTTACAGCATCCCGCTCTATACCGATTATTCCGCTATTAGCTAATAATCTTTCCCTTACTTGGTGCCCCCATTTTTGTCCACGGTCCAAGTCTGCCCTTGTTCTTGCATCACTTATACATAATATAAACACAAGGGCACCCAACTCAAAAACTAGCTATCTTCGGCCAGTTTTTTGAAGTAATCCATCGCGTCGTCACCATTGCTTGACTGTTCAGACGATGATTCTGCTGATGCGATTACAGGTTCACTAGCAACACTTTCAGTGTTCACATTTGACCATGGCACTTCTTCCTGGTCTTCTGCAATACTTTCTGCTGTGCTACCTGATATTGCACCTGATAGACCTAATACTCTATCAAGTTTCTCTTTGAGTTCGTCATAAGACTTAAACTCATCTGGAGAGATTACTTCACTTAGAGAATGAACTTGACTAAATGTAGAGTTAATCATTGCTTCATCACCTAATGGAGATGTAGAATCAAACTCTGATTTGTCATAGTTCCAGTAACCATCAACTTTTCTAATTTTGATTTTGAAGTTTGCACCTTCAGTCATATCAAATGGGTTGATTGCACTTTCATCCTCAAATGCTGGAGAGATTGCCTCTTTGAGTTGTTCAAAGATTTTCTTTCCAAATCTGTATTTGAAAACTCTTCCTTCATTGTCTGGATTCTTAGGGTCTGAAACAACATAAACATTTGAGACATAGTGAAGTCTACGCTTCTGCTTTCTCGCTTGTTCTTTGTTTGCTTCGATACCTGAATTCCACAATGTAGTATTGTATTCAGACACAGGGTCTTTTTTATTAAGAGTCGTTAAAGACTTCTCAATATACCACCCACCAGGTCCTTGAAAACCATGGTCCCAATATGAAACCCACGGCATTTCTTCTCCTTGTGGTGTTGGTAAAAAACGAACTACTGCATAACCGTTACCTGATTTATCAAGTTCTGGTTTCCACATAGTATCGTCATTGTAGGATTTTTTCTCACCTTGTGCGGGTGAAGCAGTTTCCATCGCTGCTCTTAGCTTATCTAATGATGCTGACATTGTATTCTCCTATTGTATTCGTATAACATTGTATTTGCATTTTATTAATCAGTACAAACCTATGCACTGACTAGTCCATTATAAGACTTACATAGTGTCCTGTCAACCAGGTTTTCTGTAAATCTTATAAAGTCCTGGGTATATTTATACCCAAAATCGGTATTACTCACACAAATCTATTAATTTTGATTTGTATTTCACTCGGTTGAATTCCACGAATGATTTGTATTTGTTTATTTTGACATGAATTCCAGGATAAATGATTCTCTCTGATATCAATCTATCCCAATCTTTAGTAAATTCTATAATCTCATCCATAATACAGATTGTTTCTAAAGATACTTTCTTTGCCATAAACTCTTTTAAAAGAATAGGGTGTTGTCCGTTCTTCACTTCTAACACCTTTTGTATATTCTTCTTTCGAAGTAAATCACTTACTTCTGTTTCGAATAGATAAGTCAACTTTTGGTTATTCTTCTTCCATTCTTTGTAAACTTTAGCACACTCATCACTCAATAAATCTCCTGCCCACAAATCCTTTTGAGAAAGGTTTGCAATATAGAAATCCTGTAGTTCGTGTTTATATGTTCTAAACAGTTTACCAAAATGATACTTATCCTTTCGTTTAAGAAAGGACTTTATATCTGCTTTGACTTTGCCATTATACTTAACAAAGTCATACTCGTTAGAATAGAAGTGTAGTTTTATACCGAGGTATAAAGTGTATGCATCATATCCTTCACGACTGGTCATTAAGTAATGATTTTCTTTTCTGCTGGTGTTTGAATTAAAGGTTCACCTTTAACTGCAGTTGTATATGCTTCTTCAACACCTTCATTAACTTCAGATACAAAGACATAAGTTTGCAAGACCATTGATTCAGGATTTTCTTTTCCTGTAACCGCAACTCCTTTTGCAAATCCCATATTACCATTTTCTGCTCTAACAATCATCTTTGGATTCTTTAGAGTTAATGGTTCAGATTTTACAAGTTCACCTACATATTCTCCACTAAAAGTCACCACTGTGACTATATCACCTTTTTTCATAATTTTTCCTTATTTTTTTGTGTCAAAGAAACCTGATAAGGTTGCTTGACTATTTGTTCCACGATTTACCATGTTTAAACCTGTTGCCTCTGCTTCTAACTTCTCCTTTAAAGGTGGAGATAAAAGTCTTTTGGCACTTTCAGGTTCTAACATGTTTTGTTCACATACTTTTAGTATAGCAGACATTACATCTGACTTGCCATAACGGCATAGTTTCTCTACCTTTTCTGTAAATTCTTTTTTAGATATCATGCTATTGGTGCTCCTTCGTGTTCTATTTCGAAGTTCTCAATCCAATCCATCATAACTCTATAGTAGGCATAGTATGTCTCACTATGACTATCTGTACCACCATATCCGGCACCACCTTCTGAATAAGGTGTTTCTAAGTAATCAATAAGTGCATGACACTCATCTAAGTGGACTTCTGTAAGTTCGTCTTCACTTCCTATTTCCAGATACTCCATCATATGTTCGTATGCACTGTCGTATGCTTGTTGATGAATCCAATCATCTGATTTGTAAATTATTTTACTCCAGTTCCAATCCTGTTTTAGAGTAAACTTATCTTCTTCATAAAAATTTGCCATTAAGATATCTCCCTTGTTGATTCTTCGACCACAATCGGTCCATAAAATAGATATTCACAATCTGCGGAATCAAATCCGTTATCAAAGAAATATCCTGTTCCCTCTTCTTCGATACTTTCGACAAGAGATTCTTTCTCCTCATCTGTACCTTCGAATTCTAATAACTCAACATCGAATGAACAACCATCCCAACATTCTTGGAATTCATTCTCTTCGAATACTTGTGGTTCAAACCAATCAGTATCTTCCTGATTCATAGCATCTGTTAACCATTCGACCTCTTCTTCGTCTTTTGGTTTAATTAACCACTCACCATTTCTCCACATAGTTTCTGTTTTGATTCTGGTACCTGATTCATCAGTCCAATATTCTAACTCATAGACACTCTTCTTATTTGCACAAGATACTTCATATGTCTTTCCAATTTCAATATTCATATTATACTCCATAAACATTTTTATATTGTTTTCTTAACTGAACCAAATCATCAATGTAGTCTAAAGGATTACATGTAAACAATTGAAATGCATTAAGTCCTTCTACTGCAACTAGAGCAACACATTCTTGTACTGCTTGTCCTGTTAACTCTTCTACCATAAGTGCATATGCAGTCATTTGAATAAACCATGGTTTTGCCATATACTCTTCTTTATACTTACTACTTGTTTTGAAATCTATAATACATAATTGTTCATCGAAGATACCAACACAATCAACACGACCTGCCATTTCCAGATTTGGTGAGAACAAAGGTGCCTCTAAAGCAAGAGGTATAATTTCATCTAAAACAGGTTGCATTGCATTAAACATGCCTCGTTGTAAATCATTCTCTATAATAATATCTTTCTCAGCACGAAGATAGTCTTCTACTAATTGGTGGAAGTTTGTTCCTCGTTTTGTTGCTGATGCTGTAATCTTGTTTGCAGTCTCTTCACCAACTCGTTTTCTCCAGAGTTTAATATGTTCTCTATTTAAGAGACCTGTTACCGTGGTAACTGAAGGATACTTTGCTTCCATACCCTCGAACTGATACATTCTTTTACCGTCTTCACTTACGGTCTTTGCTTGTAGATTTTCTAAATCTGTTATTTCTATAAAATTTTGCATTTGTTTATACATTATACACCTATTTCTTTGTTTTGGATAGTCTGTTTTTGGTTTGCATGTCAACATGTTTATTGACTATCTCTCTGGTCTTAATGTCTTTTGCAGTTTGAACACCAGAAATTTTATCTGCCATGGGAGAAAGTTTATGACCAGATGCAATCTTATTCAGAACATCTTTAAATCCTTGGTCTGTCTTAACTCTATCTCCATGCCCACCGACAATATTTGGTGTTCCTAAGATTACTTGTTTGAGGTGTGGATTGTCTTCTTTGAATTGGTCTAACTTAGTATAAGACATGTTGTGTTCTTCCACTTCACCAGTTTCATTATTTAAAAAATCATATAGGGGCATAATTAACTCATCATAAATTGTGGAATATCTCGTTGAGTCCACTTTGCGAAATCTTTTTTGTATTCGCGGTAGTATTTATGATATGCCTCAATAGAGTTTCCTGGAACTTTGACATCTTCAGGCATACATTGAGGTGGTTCTGACCAAGTACCCAATGTGATATTATCAGGTAAACAATTAAGAATGTTTCTAAGTTTAGTATCAGTTAGGTGTTCTCTCTCATATCTGTATGTGTATTCATCACACAATGCAGTAAACATATCGAATGCATATTGATATTGAATTGCATTCTCACGCACCCACCTGGTAGAAGGATGATTGATATGTGATGCCTTGTATAAGATATCTTCTCTATCGTAATCTAATCTCCACCTTTGAATTCTACGACCACTAGATGCATCAGTGTATTGTTCACCGTCTAACATTCTATGTGCGGTGGATAACATTTGTGCATACTCGATAATCATCTTAACTACATGTTTATCACAATGTAGTTTTGCACTGACTTCGGGTTCTTCGTGTAAGTAAAATAAGTTCATAGTTCCTTAATCTCTTGTAGAATAGATTCTACATTATTCCATGCAAGGTGTCCAACGACATCTTGTGTTATAGGAGTATGGTATGTTATTGCACCTGATTTGTCAACCGTAAAATCTAAGACTGCAAGTTCCCATAATCCATTTTTACCACCATAACTGAAATCGTGTTTTACTACTGAAGCACCATAATCATTATTGAACTTATAACGATGTTGAACACCATTATTAATATAGTCCGTGTTTAAGAGAAACTCTCTATGTTGTTCAATTGGTTTATCATACATTATACTAACTCCTTAATAATACTAACTAATACATTGCCGTATTGTGCAAACCAACCTTTTTCTTCAGTTAAAGCAATACCATATTGGTCTGCTATAAGAAGTGCAGTTGGTGTTTCTAAAAACAAATTACCTGCAAGTGTAAAACCTGCAACACTAATCAATAGTATCATATGGTCATTTGTTTTAAAACTATGTATCATATATCCAAAACAACCTATCATCACTGACGATAGACTATAGATTTCCATATGAAAGTTGCCACTCATTGCAAGTGTAAGTCCAACAAACACAAATACTGTTGAAATGATTTTCAGACCAGTAAGAAACGCATTTGTTATTTTTATTTTTTGTCTCTTAGTCATAATATACTCCTATTAATAGTTCCTCGAAAATTTAATATCACCTTTATAATTTCTTTGATAATGTATTGCACCAACCAAAAACCCAACAGGAAATCCGTGAGTATTACCAGTGCCTAAATTAATAATTTCTTTTACATCACCATATTTCATAACTGCTTGGTCGTTACCTTTTGATTTGAACAATTTAGAAAAAGGCACAAACATCACAACATTGTCTGCAACTTCAAATGCCTTATCTAAAAAATCATCAAATATACTGTAAGGTGGATTAGTAATTATCCAATCAACCTTGCCATTGTAATCAAAGAAATCTTTACCTTCTGATATTTCACACCAATCAACATCATCATCTTCTACAGATAAACCTTTGGTTGCAAGATTATATTCTTGCATTGCTGTATAGAAGGCACTATCACCACGACAAGGTTCTAACATTTTGCCTTGTGGTTCGAAGTGTTCAACTATCCATTTTGCTGTATGATATGGTGTCATGACAACATCTTGTTTTGTTGATTGACCTGTCTTATTAGAATTAGTTGGTTTCATTTGTAAAAGATATGGTCGGTAATTTGTACTGTTTCATTCAATGTTTCTGCCCAATAAGGTTCGACCATAATTGAATGATAGTGTGTTGCACCCTCTGTAATATCTGGATACTTGCCCATAATTACATCTTGTGCAATGAGATACGATTCAAAGAATGTATCAGTGTCTAAAGGTTCATCTGACTTACCATCACAGAACCAACTGAACTGACATTGATTCCTAATTGGAACTAAATTGCCTTTCCAGTTTTCTCTATACTTTGCATCGTATACAACACCACAAATATCTTTTGGATATGCAGAATGTTCCATACGATTAAATACAACTTGTGCAACTGCAACTTTACCTGCAAGTGGTTGATTACCTGACTCGAAGTAAATGTTTTTTGCAAGACAAACTGTCTCACCGTTTTCGTCTGACGCATGAACAAGACTCGGTAATAACATGATAAACATCAGTAATGCACCGAATCCCATGCCGACTAAAAATGCTCTATAAGATTCACTCATCATCTTTCTCCCATGGAAAAGGTTTGTTGATATGCAACCCTACAAAAACCATACTAAACATAATAACCATTAGTAAGGTGCCTCCTAAAAATCCTATTTCCATATTAGCACCCACTCGTCATATGTGCATATGCATCTGGACAATTCAATTCACCACACATACACAAATTACCCTCTTCGATTGGGTCTGGTGCAAAGTCCATGGCATTGGTTGTTCCGTAAAGTGCAAGATTTATAACATCTTCTGCTGATAACTTTCCGTCTGTTTGTTGTGCAATCAGTTTTGCACTTTCGTAATTAAGCGACATATCTTTCTCCGTTGTGGTTCTCACCGTTTCTATTGAAATTATCAAGTATCATGTCAACAACATCTGTTGCCCATATTGATTTACCACCAACATGCCATTGATACTCTTCAGTAGGAATTCTACCGTCTTTCCAATTATAAATTGTAACCGTCTCATAGTTCCAGTCGTCATAGTCAATCTCATCAACAGTATTTGCATCATACCATTTAGTATCTAAGTACCACTCACAATTGACCTTATCATATGGGTCTGCACTTGTGAATGTTGGTGGACCTAAAACTTGACACAACCTGTCATAGGTTGTTGTCTTATATCCTTGCAATGAAGTCCCACCTGATGTCATATCAGGAGAACATACTTCGTAATCTTTTATTATCATATTAAGTCTCCTTTTTTCACTATAGGTATATGGTATCAAAAAGTGATACGCATTGTCAAGCCCTATCGTGGATAAATTGTAAATGTTGTTGCATACTCTTTGATGCAATGATGAGGTGCTCTCCTATAAACACCTGGAATTGATTTGCCTCTATATCTAACCCTCGAAGGATTATTCTTTAGAAAGTCTAAAACAAATTTATGGTTCCTCACAGTCATGGGAAGATTGGCATATTTAATATCGTATAAGTTATCCATCTTAAACAAACCCTCCGTCTCTTGGAGTTCCTGCAATTGCACCTGAACAATAACCAGGTCCGTACATGAATCTATCACCCATTTTAAGAACAGGATAACCCTCTATTAGATTACCTCTTGCTTTATTAAGAGCAGGTGAATTCCATCCAGCAGAGAGAAGAACATCTCCCTCTTTGAAATTTGGATTTGCTTTGTTGATGAAACCCCATACAGAAGCACCACCACCATTTGAATTATCATAAGATATTATTTTAATATACTTACGACCCGCTTTAGCACCATAATAAGCACCATCTTCGGCACAATGAGGCCACCTTTTGTTTTTAACTTCAGTCAATTCTGCACAAAGTTGGTCTACATATTCGTTTAAGTCTTTCATAATTATCTCCTTTTTCATTATAGGTATATGGTATCAAAAAATGGTACGCATTGGCAACCCCTAGAAAACTGGTGGGATGGGAACTCAAACAAACATCGTGTTTGAAATTGTAGATTTTGTTTCTATCGTTCCCTGTCCCTACCCGAGGTTATTAACCCCCTATTATATTTCGTATGGTAAATGGTCTTCTACTATCTCTTTGACTTTCTTTTCAGAGTACCAAAGACCACTGAACATTGATTCAGTTCCATCTTCCCATTGAACATAGTATCTCTTATAACCGAATGGTCTATCTGAAAAGATTTTAATAGTTCCGTATGATTCTACTAATACTCTCATGCAAGTAATCCCTCATTTAAATCTAAAAACTCTAAAACAACCTCTCGTTCATTGGTCTTCAGGTCTTTAACACTCTGTAAACCCCATGTAGTTCCGATAGTTGTGAGTCTATTGCCGGCAACGACACAAGTATTCCACTTTGCATCATCTTTAGCAAAGACTTTGTTCTCTTCTGCTTGTGTAATCATTTCACGACCTAGTTTGACCAACTTCATTGTTGTTTCGTCCATGCTAAACTCCTCTGTTTATTATTTAACAGTGTCTAGTATACTAAAAAGTGGAGGGTAATGTAAAGGGGTTTTATAAACTTTTTTGAATTTCGTCTAATTCTTTTAGTTTCTTGTTGATGATATCCACTCTATTTGGCCAATAGATATAATCCTTATCTGAATCCTTTGCAAGATTCTCCAACAATGGTCTTACAAAGTTATCCAATTTGTTGATTACATCCGTTGCAGTTGTAGTCTTCTCAATTATCTTTGTATCAATGGCAGCAAGTTCATCTGCATCCATCGCGGTAAAACCGAAATCGTTATATTCTGTAGTCATACTATTATTTAGTAAATCTTTCCATGTCCCTTAGAGTTTCTTTATCACTTTGTACTGACTTGTAGTTTGCATGTGCCTGTAGGGTTACATCTGCAATCTCGTAATCTGGATAAGATGTAATCAGTTTGTAAATCAGACCTGCAACATCTTGGTGTTTGACACTAGGTAAACTTTCGTCATTAAGAAGACCAAGATTAAGTGTGGTCATTTTATATCTCTTATTGGAATTGTATTGTAGATTGTTTGCAAGGTGATTGAGTTGTGCTTTCTCACTTGCATACATATAACCTTTTGATATGTTTGGTTGACTTGCACGACTGGAGATATTGATAATGTATTTTGTCTTCTCACCTTCCCACGCTTCATGTGCAATGGATAGAATCTTTGCTTGGTCTTCATGTGCAAGATTGATTAGAACATCAGCAGGTTCATAACCACCGAATACCCAACAGTTTCTTCCATTCATTGTTATGTCTTCACAACGAATCGGGTCTACTCTAAAGGTGTTCCCTAAATGGGGTGTTGCTTCTAGTGTGTCTTTAATTATCTTTGCAAGACCACTACTTCCTGTTATTGCTATTCTCATAATATTCCTTAACTATATCAAATGACGGTTTTCCAAATAGTGAACCGTCTACACTACATTTATTACAAGGTGAATGACTTCTATCACCTTTCATTAATCTCTTACGAATCTTTGTCATAGGTTTAGAGAACCATACATCATGTAAAGATTGTTGTAAAAGATTACCTACAACATGTTCTCTTCCCCAATCGTTAGAACAGAACAATACATCTCCGTTCCAATCGACAAACATTTTATAGAATGGGTAATGACATGGTTTGCCTTTTAGATTCTCTACAGTATCATCTTCAACACCAACCCAATCTACTACACCACTTCTATTATTTAGTATGAGTCCGTGTTTCTCAAAATCTCCCCAATGCATTCTGAACTTATACTTATCTGTTGGTATATCTGCCCACAATAACATGTCTTCAAACTTATCCATCTGTTCTATACCATCGTACAGATTAATATAGATTAAATCTAAACCTGAATTGTGTATAAGTCCTTCAAGGTATTTGTGGTCAAGTTTATCTCCGTTAGTATTACACTCTAATGTTGCATAGGGTAATTCTGTTCTGAATATCTTTACTATCTCTATGAAGTCTGGATTAAGGAGATTCTCTCCGAATCCACTGAATGATATCTTACCTTGAAAGTTATTCTCTCCTAATTCTTCTGCAATGATTAATGCACCCTTAGTTGTAAGGTGTAGATTTCTATTAGGGAATACTTTAGGGTCATGTCGAGGACAAAACACACAGGTTCTATTACAAAGTTCTGTTGTGTTTATCTCTACAGTGAGAATAGAATCTAAAGGTTCACTTGTCTTAACTTTATCCCAATGTTTCTTTTCCTGTTCTCTTCTATGTTCCAAGAAATCATATTGGTCTACTGCCTGAATCGGAATGTTTCTATTATCCGACATGAACTTCTAAATATCTTTCTGTATCTGGTTGGTCTTCTGGCACATATTGAAACTCTACAGTATCACCATTATCTAAATTACACCAGTCTTGTGGTAATAGAATAAATTGTGGGTCGTCTTCTCTGTTGATAAGACAAGACCTAGGGTCTCCGTTCTCTTTGTAATTATAGAGTAGAACTTCTCGTGCCTCTAATGTCTCATTGATACGAGAACAAGGATAAGATATTGCACTGATGTAGAAGTTCTCTTTCTTCTTACTATCTAACTTCTTAAATAGATATGCTGATTCTCTGAATTGTAAACCAAGAAAGATTGTAAGGTCTTCTGGTAAATTGAACCTGAGCAGATTCTCTTCAAAGTTTTTCTCTGAATAGATTCTGCTTACTTGGTCTTTATTGAATTGTGAAACTGTATACTTTCGTTTAGAAGTATCCACCGTCTCTGACATCATCATCACCATCTTTTTTCTCCTCATCACTTCGAGTATTGTCTGTTTCAGATGCACTGATGAAATCACCGTCTTCTTGCAATGATGCAATAAACGATTCTGTTTGTTCTTCGAACTGGTCAATCATTTCTTCTTTAGTACCAGATAATTCGAAACCTAACTTATCACCCTCTTCTTGCACTTCTGCTTTAGAACTGTTTTCTAATTCTGACCTTGAAGGAATTGTAATCTCTTCATACTCTTCCTCTGCTTCATCTTCTATGATGTTGACTTTTGCATTAACTGATGCTAGAAGTTCTTCTTCAGTATCAAAGGTTGGAATAGTTTTCTTCTCTTCTTCTACTGGTGCAACAATGTTTTCAGGTTCACTTACTTGTGCCTGAATGTTTGGTGCATTACCACCTGAGATAACAGGTTTAGATGTGACTTGTCCTGTAGAAGGAACTGGTTCTGAATCCTCAACATCTTCTAATGCTTCTTCTGGTGAAACACCATTGTAAAACATTTCATCATCTACGAAGTCTGCATCTTCATCAAAAGACTCATCATCGAAACCTACTGTCTCTTCTTCTTTTGCGAAGAGTTCATCTGCCTCTGCAACCTCATTAACCTTTTCTACTTCGTCATAGAATGATTCTGTAGTTATGCCATGTGGTCTGAACTGTACATTATCTTGTAATGCAGGAGTAGAAACTACCTGTGTCTCTGATTCAAAGTCTTTAAATGCTTTCTTGGTTTCATCAAGTTTTTCTGCAAGTTCTTCATCTTCAGTTATCTCATCTGGTCTTGCCTGTCTTACCATCTCCCATGCTTTAGATTTTGTTTTAGGAGATGCCGCCATTTCAGCAGATGCTCTTGACTCATCTAATAAATCTTGTATTGGTTTTGAGGTTACATTGTTCTGAACATTTGATAATGCTTCGAGTTGTGCTTTAAGAATTTTGTTCTCTTCTTCTGCAACTCTAAGTTCCTGTTCTGCAAGTTTCTTTGACCGTCTCTCTGCGTCAATCAACAAATCTCTTTCAGCAAGAGTAGATGCAACAAGGTCTTTCTGCCTTTGTGCTTCTTCAATCTCTAGTTCTTGTATTCGTTTGGTTGCAACTTGTACTTGGGTATTGTAATCTATAATACCTGTATTGATTTGTTCTCTGATTTGAACAAGTGCATCAAGTTCATCTAGTTTAAAGTTACCTGCTTGTAACCCTTTCTGCATGATTTGATTAACTTGTTCTGCATTAGCAGGTTTTAATCCTACAGTAAAGGTGTTAAGTCTATTGGTGATTCGTTCTAATTCTGTGGGTTCCACAGTTTCACTTGCGAATGTTGGGGTTTGTTCTGCCATAATATATTCCTAAAAATCCATGGAGTGGTACACGACTAGAAGTTTACACATAGAAGTTAATATTAAACTTCCTTTTCTTTTATGTATAGTCTCTGACCACATTAATATTTATTTAAACTTGTATCTCAGGAAACGCTTCTGATGCAATTTCCTTTGTTAGATTAGGGAATGGATTCTTCTTATCCTTAATCAAGTCAATCATTTGTGCCTCTTTTGGGTGCATACCCTCAAGCATTTCAATCCACATTGTCTCTCTACGAGCAACAGGTATTTGTTCGGTTACGAAGTATTGAAACTTTTTAAATTCAAATCTCAATGCTGTTTCTGTTAAAGATGAATCTGGTGCATCATTCTTTTTGAAAGGAGTTTCTCCTTCTGGTAATGTTGAATTGATATTACTATCAAATAACCACCTTAGAACTTTACTCACTGCTGCGTTTCTATCGTTAAAGATTTTTAATCCATTAACTGCAGTAGGTACATCTGTTTCTGCAACGATGTTTGCCTGACATAGTATTTCATATACATCAGCACCGTTAGGTAGATTGATTCTTTCTGTAACCAATTCCATCTTTGGTTTGTTAGGAGCACCCTTAGGTCTTCCTCTTCCTCTTTTTGTTGTTGTCATAATTTAGGTCCTCACCATATTATATTGTGTAAAATCACTAATGTTGTCCATCAATTCATTTAATCTATGCTCTCTAAGATAATCAAATACTTTACCACTCGGTGGTGTAGACTCACCAAAACAGTTAAGAATATCTGTCTCAACATCTTCTGGTATAAATTCTAAGTCAATCAAAGTTTGATTTCTTAAATAGTTCCGATAGTATTTATCGTCCTTTTCAATACTAATCCTGAGGTACTTATCTACTACAGGTTTTCTTAAAGGGGTTTGTCTGATACCTTCATCTAAACAATTGTCTGCTGATAGTATATTTGGTATACCGTCTGACTTATCTCCTCTGAGAATGTGTTCTTTTAGAAATGTATCTGCATCATCTGGTGCAACGAACTTGTTTAGATTAGGAGACCATTGTTTTACATAGTTGAACTTCTGCAACTGTTGGAAGTCCTTATCACCTGAGACGATTAGGACTGGTTCCTTTGAATGTTTAGTTAGAACTGCAATGATATCATCTGCCTCACATCTTTCGACATACAGGTAGTGGTAGGGAAAGTTATCTCTTATCTCATCTTTAACTTTCTGCAGTGTGTCGAAGATAAGTTTCCAATCCATATCAGATGCTTCTCTTGTCTTCTTACGGTTTGCTTTGTATTGTGGAAAGTATTCTCGTCTCCAAGGATTACTTGCATCGGTACATAGAACAATTTGACCATACTCTGATGAGTATCGTTTACTGTAATTTCTTACCGAGTTTAGAATCATGTGTCTTAACATATCTTCGTTAATCTCACCATCATTCATTTTGAGTTGTGCCATCAGACCAGCAATTATGGTCTGAGTAAAATCTATTAGTATCATTTAATCACTTTTATTAATAATGTATTCTTAGTAATTCTATTGTTTCCTTCTTTCTCTTTAGAACGAGGTATCTCGTCCATGAAACCTTTAGCAATAATATTACCACCTGATACCAGTCTATCAAGTAAAGTCAAATCTGTCAAGGTCTTTTCTATACATTCATTTGCATCTAATATCTTACTACCATTTACTCTAAGACCACCATAAGATTTGAACATGGTAAGTTTCTTTGTAGATGTGTTGTATCCAAACAACATCGATGCACGAATGATTTCTTCTGGATTTATGGATTTATATTTCTTCCACTCTGCAAGATAAGGTAGTTTCTTAACTAACTGCGCAGGTGTTTTAGGTTTTCTTGGTTTGCGAACAGGTGTATATTCATCACAATACTTTTCTATGTCTTTCTCAAACTCTTGGAGTTTCTTTACAATCTTTGTCTTCTGACCTTTAGTAAGGAAGTTATATGCTTCGTCTAACTGTTCACAGTTCTCTTCATTCTTTATCTCGTATTGCATTTCTTCAGTAAACCCTTTCATGTATGCAACAACTTTACCAGAGTAATCTAATTGTTTAAGATACTTGTACATAGAAAAAGGAATGGACTTCTCATCCATAAGAGTATCGATTTGTGCTTCGACTTCATCCAAGGCACTGATTGCCTTGTTTCTCATTCTCTCTTGTATACTAACCGTTTGCGTGTTCATCGTTTCTATTTGTTAACATAAATTTACGAGCAGGATTTATCATTAAATTTGCTCTCTTCATAAAGTCTCTGTTAGCAAGAAAAGGTATTTGATTCCTTTTATCTAACGAAACTTCTACTTCGTAAATTGTATTTAGAAAATTTATTTCCAATAGAACGACTGGCCTTTTTTCGGCAGGTTTTAATAACTCTACATATCGATGTAAAGGTTCTTTGTATTTTACTCCTTCGGTAGTCCATGAGACTACTTTGTTTTTTACAGTCAAGTCATCCGCGTGCAAGGCACATGTCGTTGTATTATTACCAGTATCCATCTTAACAGTTAGTTCCTGTCCTTCAACTTCTAATGTTTCTAATACACCACATTCTGTTGCACTTCGTTTCCATGAATCTCTATCAAGGAGATTATCTAAAACAATTTTATTAATATCACCATTAATTACTTTGTTGATACCTTCGGTACCAGGTGAATGGTTAACTTCGATAATGTATGGTGCATCTTTATCTCTGTTCTTTGCTGGCATAAAGTCTACACCAACCCATTGTCCGTTCACCGCTTTGGCTGCCTGTAAGACTGCCTCTTGTTCAACTTCTGTAAGTTTAATCTCTTCTGGTTCAGAACCTTGTGAAACATTACTTCTAAAGTCGTCAAGTATCTTAGGTCGTTTCATCGCACCTATGATTTCTTTATTCACAACAATACATCTAACATCGTAATCAACTTCAATGTATTCTTGTAATAGTATATCTGCATAAGGGTCAATCTTATAAACCAACTGAACGGTTGATTGTAATGACCTTTCTGTTTCAATCAATAGAACACCAACACCTTTACTTCCTTGTAGTGTCTTTAACACCATAGGGAACTTAGACTTCAATGCCTCATGGGCAGTCTCTATTGATTCTTTCTCTGCATTCGGTATCAGTACGGTCTTAGGTTGATTCATACCAATCTCTTGCAGTCTAAGATAACATCTAAACTTATCTGCACATACTTCAATTGTTTCTCTGAAGTTGCAAACAGGAATACCGTATCTTTCTAATTGAGATACTAAATCCAGATATGAATCTTTTTTACCAACTGCACCACGAATGAGAACAACTGTATCTTCATCGATTTCAAATCCAAATGAATCATCTTCTTTGTGTATCGTTAATTGACCAGACTTCTCATCACGCATGATGAATGCACCATTGACACGACAATCATATACTTCGTGTCCTAGTTTTTGTGCAAGTTTAACTATCTTTGCACTCGTCGCTTTAGGGTTTGACTTCTTCGGTTTTTCTGCGAGTACAACCAGACGATAAGGATTCTTGGCATCCTTATTCTCTGTTATTGTTTGCAACTCATTAAAACTTTTAATCATTTTTTGTTATGCATCTCCACAAAGTATTCTGCATCTATTACAGCAAGTGGTTTCTTGCCATTCTTTTTAATTACTACAAGAGGTTCATAACTTTTGCAATTAGACTCTGCTTGTTCCATTGCTGACCAGATATTAACTTTCTCCTGATTCTTACATTCTACACTATAAGGGAAGATTTGTCTAGTCTGTTTTCCCATGATGATATCTTCACCACTTGAACCCATAGGTCTTGATTCTAAATCTTCTTCATCTGCACCTAGATGTTCGACTAACATCTTTGCGACCCATTGTTGTAATCTTCTACCTTTTGCTTTAGCTGACGAGGTCTTCATTAAACTGTATACTCACTCCACATCCACAAGAAGATTCTTCCTTTGGATTTATAATTTTAAAATATTCATTAAGACCGTCTTTTACCCAATCTAAAGTTGAACCACTCAAATAAGGTATAGACATTTCATCTAACACGACTGTAAACTTTCCATAATTCTGGAGTTTATCAGACATACTAATATAACTAGATGTGTCTTCAATATAATATTCGTAACCTGCACACCCACCACCTTTAACTCCGAGTCGGATAAAACCGACTTTCTTATCAATGAGTTTTTGTATTGCTGTATCAGTTACCTCTATCATACCACCTATTTATTCGGAATCATCCTCGTTTGTAAATAATTCAGTATCTTTAGGTTTAATCATCGTGTAAGGTATGTGAATGTCTTGGTCTTCAGGCACATACAAATAATTAATCTGACTCTTCTGACATGTTGTGATTGCATCTTCGATTGTTTCGACTAGTGCTTCACCACCTAGATTAAACGATGTATTAAATATCATTGGAACTCCTGTGATATTATAGAATGCTTCTATAAGGTCATAGTAGTTTTTGTTTTGTTCTCTTGTGACTGTTTGTATTCTACAAGTACCATCTGCATGAACTAAACTAGGAACATTTTCGTATGCAGATTGTTTTGCGTTAATAGCAAAGGACATCCAAGGAGATTCTTTGAGTTGTCGCATGTCAAAGTAATCGTTTGCATGTTCTAACATAACAGTACCAGCAAATGGTCTGTAGTCTTCTCGCATCTTTACTTTGTTAACAATTTGTTTTGCTTGTGGATGTCGTGGGTCAAATAATATACTACGATTACCTAATGCACGAGGTCCCCATTCTGACTCACCTTGGAAGATTGCAACGATTTGTTCCTTATCAATCAATAGGTCTATAACTGTATCTAAGTCTCTGACGATTGTTGTTTTAATCATTGTCTGTCTCCTGTGTTGTATCTTCAACTGCTTTCATATCACCATTTGTTAAACTTCTTTCGAACCAGATTGCTGCCCCAGCACCTGTACCACCATCGTGGGGAATTGGGTCAACAAAAAATTGGTGGTCTGGAAATGCTTCCAAGTATTTGTAATTGTTTGTACAGTTCAACGAATATCCACCACTCAATATAATATTCTTTACATTCGGATTCATTTCAACTGCCTTCTGTATCACATCACAACTATCACTAAACGATTCTTGTTCGAGTTGTTGTGCAACTGAGAAGTTAGAGAAAGCACCAGTTTCAGAAACAGGTCGAGCATACGATGCCATACCCATAACTTTACCTGCACTGACACCTAAATCATCACACCCTAGACCGACTGCCATTTGACTGAAGTTCATACCACCTGAAGGTTTACTTGTAAAGACAACTTCGACACCATCGATAGTTTTTGTTTCGTCTGTAAAACAATGAAAGGCATCCCAACCCATGTTAGGGAACTGCCAACCAATATCTTGGCACACACGATTGTTAGATAGTTTTTGCCATTGGAGTTTACTGTCGACATTAGGTTCACACAAATAGATACTCTCTATTTCTTGGTAACCAGGATGTGTGTCATAATATCGCATAGCACCACCACCATCCCATACGATACAGATTGCAGATTCATTGTCCTTTTTATATGGACTTAAATGATACCCACACTCTGCATGATAGAAATGATGTTCAGGTTCTAAATGATAACCTGTAATGTTCCATGTATGATTTGCAAGTTGGTCAGCAACATGTCTGTCTGATTCACCTGTATCATCAAAGTTAACAGTGTAATACTTACCAAACTCTTCTGCAAGGTCGTC
>Ga0181403_1000011_pt1 | contig 42335 bp, 69 predicted proteins | sample 26SPOviralmetaG_FD_130132 | JGI IMG/M metagenome (GOLD analysis project Ga0181403, IMG submission 130132) | Marine viral communities from the oligotrophic San Pedro Time Series (SPOT) site, San Pedro Channel, CA, USA - 26 SPOT_SRF_2011-09-28 | ecosystem: Environmental > Aquatic > Marine > Strait...
AAAGCTTTCTTCCTCTGACATTGTGCAATTATCAACAACGGGCGATCCCGTCGAAACATCTGCCGTAGAAAGAATGTGGGTTTGATTTATAGCGGCGTTCGCAACAGTCGCCGCCCCCGTAGTTATGGCGCTTGCGGTTATGATATGATTTTGATCTATCTCCGTAGAGGCAACGCTAGGCGCACCCGTGTCAAATCCCGTTCCAAGCAATGCATGAACTTGAGTTATCCCTGCGGTTCCTACATCTGGCGCACCCGCGTCTAAATCATTACCCGCCAAAACATGCACTTGCGAGATAGATGCAGAGGCAACCGACACGGCCCCCGTGCTTATTGTTTGAGGCGCAATAACATGATCTTGATTTATGGTTGTATTTCCAACCGTAGGCGCACCCGTTGTAACATCGCTAGTTGAAAGAGGCACTGTAGGTATAAGGGCTGGCTGGCCTATAGAAACCGCGCCAGTTGTTATAGCCGTTGAGCTAAGAATATGCTCTTGAACAAGAGCAATATGAGGAACAATCGGCGCACCCGTAAACAGATTTGCAGTGTCAAAGGTTTCATCCTCTGCCATGTTCGCCGTTGGAACGTCAGGAGCGCCCGCAGTTATGCCTTGCGGTTGAAGAATTTGATTTCCAGCGATTAATGCCGAACCAAGAACAGGCGCACCCGTTGTAACATCATTAGCACCTAGAGCATGATTTTGAGAAATAGCCGTTGTCGCAACGCTAGGCGCGGCGGTTGTAATTGCTTGACCGCTCAAAACATACAAATGCGTATCTGCGGAAAATGGATGTGTACTAAATGGATTTAAAGCGTTCATGGCAAACCTCTATTTCCCGCACCATATCAAATTTAGATGTTTACGTCACCCTGATACCGACTTGTCCACATCGTCAAAGAATATTTAACACCAGACTTTAACGGATTGACCTTATGCCCGTGCGTAACTGCGCTTGGAAACAAGATGCAATGCCCCAAGGGAACATTGATATTTGAAAAATTCTGATGTGGGAATACTAATTCCGCACCCTCATAATCTTCATTAAGCTTTACACTTCCAGTAACCAAAGACGCATCAGTATGAAATCCAAGGCTGGTCTGCGTATCCATCGCATAACGCATCGTAAAAGCATCGCGCAAACCTATGTGTTCCATTGGTGTCCATTTGCTTTCCGCGATCTTTCCAAAGCGATCTTTCCACGCCGCCTCAAGCTCTCCCCATATCCCAAGCTTGTCGGCCCTAATCTCTTGCGCGGGGAACTTATCTCCCGCCATTTGGCCCCATCCACCTAGTGCCTCAGATTTTGCAATGATTTCTCTACATTGCGCCTCTGACAAAAAAGGAACGACAAGAATATCTTTTGCGACCTCATCATAACTCAAAGAATTTACTGGCGGGCTTTCAATAGCGTTTTGAATATATCCAAACTTATCAGCTAACGAATTGAACCTAGCCTTTGCATCATCGCCGCCATTTCCGTGATATATGCAGGGGCAACACATGCCGTTAGATATTTGCTGACCGTCATAGCTAACCTCATCATCGCACTGAAAGATATAGCCCTCATGGTCAAGTTTTACGTTTAAGCCATTAGCCCCAAGAAACCGCTTCTGCATCCATAGCTGATCGTCTTGGTCATTTGCTATGGTCTCGCTAAAGAAGTGATTGAGCCGTGCTACCTTTCCCATATAAACACCGCTGTTGAGATATTTATATGGCGTAGGCGTCATAGGAAACTGAGGGGCTATTGTCGGCTCAGGCCAGCAAGATTTTTCCGCTGCAAATAAAATATCGCAATCAAACCCATCAAAACGCTCTTTGATCGAATGAATGTTATCTGTAAATAAAACATCGTACCCATCAACGAAAAGAACCGTATCTGCATCAGGTAAGGTTTGAATATGGCTGCGAACAAGGTTTATCTTATGACCCCCGCCCTGCCCTTCCATCATGCCGCCGCCCCATTCGACGCCCTGTCCTAGATTTAAATACGTTATGCCGTGACGCTTGGCTGATTGCTCAAGACCCCACATTTTATTTTCATCCGTTCCAACAGTAATAATATGAGTTTGCATTGATCCACCTTCAATTTCACTTGGCCTCACTGACCGTGGTATTTGCTTAACAAGTTCTGGCTTATAAAAATAGTTAAAAGAATTTTTAAGCTTCAAGGGCAACCACTCATCGGCGGGAATAATATTTTCAGCGAACCCCTCGCATAACATGGCGGCGGTCTTTGGAGTTATGGCATAAGCGTGAGCGTTATACCAATATCCAAGGCTGTTTTCCCTATGGCCTAGCCAAACGCTATCATGAGACTTTAAAAACCCTTCAATCTCCGCGACATCAAAAGAAGAAAAAACCACATCTTCCTCAAGCACGATCCCCGCAACACCAGAAGCGGCAATCTTTTGCCACACACGAAAATGGCTCACTGAGCAGCCAAATTCCGTTTTAAGCAACCCTCGCCCTAGAAGTGGATCAACCCATGCTCTATCGGGCTTACAATCGCTCTCTGCTATTATTTGCGCCCAATCCTTCCCCCTTGCGTCGAAAGCATCGCCATGCAGAGAGATTTGATAGACTATTGCCACCTTGGGCCTTCAAACCAAGCAACAAGACTTTTTCTTGTGCCGCTTGTTATTGGCAACACCCTGTGCTGCAAATAGCTAGGGAAAACTAGAACAGTTCCCTTGAGGCGGGAAGAAGCGTCTGGCGTTTGACATTCCGCAAACTCAAAGCCCCCACCCTCATATTCACTTGGGTCTGAAAGCTGCACTGTAACGCTCAACTTCCTATCCCTCAAATCGTCACCATTCCAGTGCACATCTATGTGCCAATCGTAATGACCGCCCTTATTGGCATGATATTCTGTAAACTGAATGTCGCATATATTTTCTACTTGGCAATAAAAAGCGTTATCGTTTGCAGCCTTTACATATTTCCAAAGAATATTCTGAACGGCCTCATTCCCACTAAGCCACGCGACATCGCTTGATCGAACACTTGCGTCTGAATTATCAAAAGTTGTTGCCGCTTGCGTATCAAGCTTTGCGGCCTCTGAAAATATTAGAGATATATCTTGATCTGACAAACCGCCCGACCACATCTGCCAATTTTGACGGGTCATTATATTTCCTTTTTAATAAGCTACCCATCCAGTAGAATTGTCGGCCTGATAAGCATTCTCATCCCAATCAAAAAGGGTATCTTCCACGACTGGAACTGGAATGGGCGGCTCCCAAAGATATGTGTCTGAATTAAGTGTCCAGCTATGGTATGGCTGTGGCTCGTAAAATCCTACTCCATCATATTTCCAGCCAACACCAGCAAAGTTTTTTCGCAAAGCCTTTGTCTGGTCAGAGGATGGGTTGTTGCTGTTAGGTTCGTAATGAACGCCGCCCCTAGTATTATATGAACACTTTACCCAATCACCCGCAGATGTATCGACAAAGGTGTCAAAAAAATCTGCTTTAGCTACGATAACATTTGTTACTGTTCCATCTAATACTTTTGCATAATGACCCATTTTATTTTCCTACTAACTTACCGTGAAAGTGCCAGAGGACGTAAACTTATGATATGTGTAGCCACCAGATGAAGTTATAGTGCCGCCTGTTGCAGCAGTACCGCCAGCATATCTGATAACAACAACCCCAGAACCACCACCAGCACCAAAACCAGTTGCAACACCGATTTGACCAGACCCACCACCGCCGCCGCCGCCAGTGTTTGCAGATCCCCCAGTTGCAGCAACAACATAGCCTCTAGCCCCTGTGCCACCACCACCAGAGCCACCAGCACCACCACCGCCACTGTTACCATTTTGGCCGCCACCGCCGCCGCCAGCTACGGTTATAAAGCCATTCCAGACAAAACCTGAGCCACCAGCACCGCCATTATTGCCCGACCCATTGCTGCCAGAGCTACTTTTGCCGCCACCACCGCCAGCAGCTGTAGAGCCATTTCCTCCTGAGTTACCTTGCCCAGATGTACCAGATGCACCACTACTATATGAGCCATGCGCAGCACCGCCGCCGCCTGATCCACCAGATAAAGCCTGACCCGCAGGGGTTCCAAGAGTAGCGCCTCTACCTCCACCAGTTGCAGTGCCTAGAGCGCCCGCAGAGCTATTAGTTCCGCTTGATACAGCACCAGAGGATGCTCCACCACCACCAATAACTATAGCGGATGATCCTGATGCTAACGCACCGTTTAATTCAAGAGCGCCACCAGCGCCGCCACCGCCAGATCGGTTAATTCCTCCTGCACCGCCGCCAGCTACAACCAACACATCAACCGTTAAAAACCCTAAAGCACTCCCAATAGTTGCTTGCGTTGTGCTGTCTAAAGAAGCAATGTTCTGTAATTGCCGACTTGAGCTTATTACGTCAGTTCCTTGTATTTCAAGCATATCGACATTAACAACACCGCTGCGAACCTCTAGGCTCTCATTATTACCAGCTACTACCCGCCACTGGTTTGCAGCGTGAAACTGCATGTAGGTGTCAGTGTCACCCGTATGGTATATGGCATTAGCAAGATATATATCATTTATGTTATTTGGACCCGCTGGGCCAGTAGGTCCAGTTGGGCCTGTCGGACCAGTTGGTCCTGTGCTGCCGCCTGATCCAGTCTGTCCTTTTTGCCCCTTCTGGCCCTTAGCTCCTGTTGAGCCGCCCCCACCTGTTGGGCCTGTCGGGCCTGTCGCGCCAGTTTGTCCTTTTTGTCCCTTTTGCCCTTTTTGCCCAGTAGACCCGCCGCCGCCCGTTGGGCCTGTGTTTCCTGTTTGACCTTTCTGTCCTTTTTGCCCTGTTGGGCCTGAGCCGCCTGTTGGTCCTGTAGACCCAGTCTGGCCCTTTTGGCCCTTAGCGCCAGCTGGGCCTGTGGCTCCTGTCGGTCCTGTGTTGCCAACCTCGCCTTTTTGTCCTTTGGCCCCTGTCGGGCCTGTTGGGCCTGTAGACCCAGTATTTCCAGTTTGGCCTTTCTGTCCTTTTTGACCTTGCGGGCCTGTGTTTCCGACTTCGCCTTTTTGACCCTTAGCCCCTGTGCTTCCAGTACCGCCAGTTGATCCTGTTTGCCCAGTTGGTCCTGTAGCCCCGACTTCGCCCTTTTGTCCTTTTTGTCCGTTTGGTCCAATCGGTCCTATGCTGCCTGTCGGTCCTGTGTTTCCTACTTCACCCTTCTGACCTTTAGCGCCATTAGAGCCATTTGAACCTGATGGACCTGTGGCTCCGACTTCGCCTTTTTGGCCTTTAGCTCCTGTCGATCCAGTAGGACCAGTGCTACCCGTAGGTCCAGTATTGCCGATTTCGCCTTTCTGGCCTTTTGCTCCAGTTGGGCCTGTCGGGCCTGTTGGGCCTGTAGCGCCAATTTCGCCCTTCTGGCCTTTAGCTCCGTTAGAACCTGCCGCGCCGACTTCACCCTTTTGCCCCTTAGAACCCTGCGGCCCTGTAGGACCCGTTGATCCCTGCGGCCCTTGGAGCGCAACATTCGCAACGGTTTGCTTTTCCCATGCGCTCGCGCTTACATCATAGATTGGTATGAGATCCGTAGATGATGCGTCAGTTCCCGTAGAGAAGGCCGTGAGTGCGGTCTTTACGTTTGCCGCATCCGTTACATCCGCGCTTGCTTCAATGCCGTCTAGCTTCGTGCCATCCGCTGCAACATCACGACCGTCAACGGTTCCGCTTGCCGCAATATTTCCTGTTACACTGATGCCTGTGCTGGTGGTGGCGAGTTTGGTTGCATTGTTGTATCGAAGCTCAACCTCACCATTTGCAATAAATTGTGCTGTAACTTCATCTGTTGCAGAATTGTAAAACTGAACACGATCAGAGGCCGAAATTCTTAAATTGCCAGCGCCTTGGTCACTAATGTAACTATTCGACCCATCATGATAAATCTGTAGGTCAGAACCATTACCAAGGTTAATCTTTTTATTGTCTGGTATATTTAAATTACCGCTTGCATCAGCAATGAAAGCTTTAGAGGCGGGTTCTGAAACGAAGATATTCTTTGATCCCGCCCCCCAATTTACAGCATTTCCAGAATTAGTTGACGCTATGATAGTTGTTCGCGCTAGTGTCGGCCCCGTTGTTGAGTAGGTTCCGATGCCAATCTCAAAATCACTATCATCTGTGCAGACGTAATAGGTTGTGTTTCCATTCCCTATAGCTGCAAAGGTTTGGAACCCATTTACCGCCCCCGCAAGCGCATAATCGCTTGTGCTGGTTGTGGTTGTGGTTTCCTTGACGCGATCCGCAAATACTAAAGCCATAGCAGCCCCCTAATTGAAATTACTTATGCAGGGTCTGGGATACCTATGTCAAAAGTCGCAAGGGTAAATGTGTTTCCAGATGTAACAGCCTGAGAAGCCGTAAGAGCGCCCGTAGCAAGCAAACGACTATTGTTGGTATCTACAAGCGCATAATGCGTTGCCGTGCCTGTCGCGGTTATTGAGCCGTCTGTAATAGATGCCACCGCAACCTTACGCCCGCCACCGCTTCGATCCGCAGGTGCGCCGATTGAAAGGCTGGTTGAATTTCCTAGCGCAAAGGTAGAATTTGCCTCTGCATAGGTTGAAGCTTCCTGTGAGGTAACAAGAACTTTATTTGCTTCGGTGTCTAAAGTCGTAAGGCCATTATCAAAGACCCTGTTGTTTAAAGTAGCCATATCATAAGTCTCCTTTTTGGCGATACTGGGAACGTATCATATAAAGCGTTTTACATCAATCAGGCTTTGAGGGCCAAGAAATGCTAGTTGGAAATCCAGATTGCTCGGGAACATTCAAAAGGTCTATTCGATATTGCGTCCATTCTGCTTGCTTTTCAGACGTCAATTCTGTCCACCTGAGATTGTTTGAGGCTATGGGATCTACCTCAGAAACAAGCTTTCCATTTCTTTCCACCCTTGCGCGATCTGAAAGAACACTTACTTTTCTATCTGCATTTTCGACCCATGCACCATCAACGTAATCGTAATATTCTTCTGGCCTTACCTCAACCTCAATAGCACCCTCTGGCCTTGGATGATTTTCTAAAAACTTTTCTGACGGGATAGATATTTCAACAAAATAAGACCCATCACTTTGTACAAAAAAAGATTTCATCTTATTACCTCAATTCAGCCCATATATAAGGTGTACCACCTGTTACATAATACCAACCTCCGACTGGCACTATTGCCCCAGCGTAAGAGTTAAACGCCCCTGATGTACCAGTACCGCCCACTTGAACCCCGCCCGTTGTTCCAGTCGGCGTTGTCGATTGAGAGTTCCAAACCCAAAATGCGCCAGTTCCACTAGATGTTTCACCTACATTTACTAAAATGGGCTTTTCTGTTGTGTTTCTATAATGAACTGATGAAGATCTTCCAGAAGGGAAATCTGTCCATGTCTGGCCTATACCAATCGGAGAATTTGGACTTAGATAAACCTGCTCAAGGCTTGAGGTTTGAATTTGATAGGTAGCAAAGCCAGCACCGCCATCACCCCCAGATGCGCTAAACCTTGCGCTTGCTCCCCCAGAACCACCGCTCCCTAAAGTTATTGTCAAACGAACATCTGTATATCCATCTAGCTCAATAAAATCAGTAGCGTTGGTTCCCGCGCTACCGCCAGAACCGCCAACAGTTGAGCTTGTAAATGTTGCAGGCTGTCTACCCCCCGCGCCGCCGCCGCCAGAACCTTGAGAACCATTACCACCACTCCCAAAGCTTGCATTTGCGGCTGTACCACCAGATGCAAAGTTGCTATTTACACCCGCTTGACCGTACCAAGAATAGGTTGAAGTCGCACCAGCACCGCCTAATGCGGTAACTGATACAATAGTAGAAGTAGCCGCGCCTAAATATGAACCCGTTAGAGTGTAAACAGTATTGCCGCCATTAGATCCATTTGCTCCACCTTCTGCACCCTTGCCACCACCGCCGCCGCCTACCGCTGAAATTGATAGTGCTGTTACTGGCAGCGATGTATTAGATGGAAGCTTGCCGTTGCTATCACTTATTTGAACATTTGAAATGTTGCTTGCAACACTTACTGCAGATTGCAGCGATCCCGTACCAGACATAATCGTCGGGTTTATAAGCTTCGTTTCATTTATGTCAAAAAGAATGCCATGCTCTGTTGCGGTTCCTGAATTGGCTCCCGTTGCAAGTGCAAATTCACTTGTACCCGCTGGGTTCCCAATCCACAATCCATCTGCGGTATCGGCGTAGTTGTCTTTTCCTATTTTCCAGCCGCCGCCATCAAGATAATTAATATTATGAGCAATGGTTAATTGTTCAGCAGTGATTGAAATAGCGTCTTGGTGATTAACTATAGCTTCCGCTGCAATAACAAGAGGCGAGAAAATAGCGGGATTTTCAAACGTAGCTGCATTATCACTCCAATCTTGATCAGCATAAACCCACTTTCTTGCGCTGAATTGCGTAGGAGCGCGACCCGCTGCGTATTCTGTATCGGCGCTATTCACGAACCTTGCCCAAATGACTGCATTATCTGGGATGTCGCTCATTGCAGAAAGTAATGGATTTGCGGCCAAGAAAGCAGTGTTTAATGCGGCTTGGACTGTAGAGGTGTTATCTCTTGGATCAATATTTTCTACAATAATATCCGACCCGTTTAGCGTAACTATAAGACCGCTTTGCCCTTGTGCACCCTTTTTGCCTACGCCAATCCTATACCATTGAGAAAGCACATCAATATTACCCTCGGAAGATTGCAAAGTGCCTTCCATAAAGTAATAACCGCCTGATGTAGAAAAACCTCCCGCTACTCCAGATGGAGTATACCAACCCCAATTTTGATCATTTTCGTAGATTAAAATTCCGCTGCCGCCTGTGCTTACAGCTTGCGTTAGATCAGTGTCTAAATTTATTAGGCTTGAGAGATCACTAGCGAGTGCGCGGCCATCTTCGTCCAATCTGATATAAATAGTTGAGGGGAATGGTCCATCGCTTGCTTGGGTATCTGGATCTGACGCAGAAACACCAAAATATATTCTGCCATTTTGGTTTGGGGTGGTATCGCTTGTAGAGTTATAATAAGCATTCGATGTCATTACTGGGACACCTGTTAATCCCTGCACATCAGCCGCAACCGTTCCGCTTCCCGCTGGGGATAGCTTAGCGGCTATTTCTTGGGGTGTAGTCGTAGGAGGGTTTCCAGAAAAATCTTTCGCAAGAAGCTTATAATAATGAGTTGTGTTCTGCGTAAGCCCACTATGAACAAGGCTAGTACCCGCAGATGTTCCAATTAAAGAATATGTGCCGCTGCTTGAAGTGCTATGGTAAACTTCCATAGAAGCGAAATCAGACGGGAAGCTGTATCCCTGCCATGAAACCTCTAATTGCTTTACGCCCGCCGTTACGGTTGGGGCGCTTGGGGTTGGGGGTGCGGTTGTATCCGTTACCGCCGTTGCATTGATTGTTGCATACGCCCCAGAGTTATCGTTGACTGTAATGGCCCTGACGCGGAAATTGTAGGTTGCGCCAGCCGTGAGCGGTTCGATCTCTATGGCGTTATTTGGCGCAATCGTTGAGGAATAATTTGAAAGACTGCTCGGCTTCCACTGCACTTCATAGTGTCTAATCTGAGCGTTTGAAACTGCGTTCCACGAAAGGATCACCCGCGACATTGCGGTTCCATCTGTCTGCAATGTTGAGGCAAGGGTAGCTGCCAAACCTGATATTGCCAGCCCAGAAGTGTTATCACCAAGGCTTGTGTTATTATGCGTAATGGCTTGATATTCATCCGCGCTCACTGACCATTGATAAACGGTAGGTGAGGTTTCTTGTAGGTTCAAACTCACAGAAGGATTAGAGCCATCAAGGCCGCTCATCTTCCAACCCATTACCTTGAACTGCTTTCCTTGCTGTTGGGTTGGGTCTGTTTCTTCTGGATCTTCTATCCAGCCATATCTTTTTAACCTTAATTCTATTGTATCTCCCACTTGAACAGAAAAAGCTTTCTCAAGTGTAAATGTCGCTGTAACAGATATTTGCTCGCGGCCAACAAAAAGAACCTGTTTCGCAAGACGCTGCGCCGTTGCACTGTTAGTTGTTAATGGAAGCGTAAGATCAAGCACACTTTCTTGACCATTATCTTCTGAAAGACTTGGGATTTGCTGTTGTGGGTAATCTGTAGGGATATATCTTCCACTAGCCGACCCATCTATAAATGTTCCCTTAACTGTGTTTACCGTATCACGCCGTGAGAAGCGCGTGGAGACGCCGATGTCACTGATAATATCGTCATACCCAAAAGCGTTTGCCCCACTTACAGATGCGTCTGGTGAAGTGTACGCGCCAGCTAAAAGCCGCCACTTACCTTGACCATAAAATAAGGTTCCGTTCAGCGTTGTCATAAACGCATTTAAATTCTGTTGCGGGGTTCCCCCAGTTGTAACGGTTCCATTTATCTTGAAAGAGTTTTCCTCAACGCCAGATGTACCCGTTGAGGCGCAAGCTGCGATCGCTGTTGCGATCATATCATCGTCAATAGATGTTTGCTCTGCACCAACGCCAAAATCAGAAGTAAGATAATCCCTAATAGCAAGCGCTGGTTCGTCAGAATATTGCCATGTGGTGGGGTCATTGGTTCTGTGGGTGCTAACCCCTAGAGAATTATCGTAAGCGCTACTGGTGCTGTCTTTTCTTGGGTCATAGACCTTTTTGCCGCGAACCTTTGCGGTTATCAGTGGAGTGCCGCCTGAGAAAGTATCGGCGTCATATTCCATCCTTATATAAAGGCAAGCAATCCCCTGCCCTTTAAACGTGCTGTTTATATCCGTGGGCTTGTGGGTCAGGCTTTGAAGATCGCTATAAACATTCTGAGTTGGGGAGCCTGTAAATTTCTTAATATAAATTTTTTGGTTCCAGTTTGTTCCACCCGCGCCAGTGGTCACATAACCCTCTGAACCAGAGGCGAAACTGACGATTTCATCTTGTATATAAATATCACCGATACTGTCGACTTCATGCCCAGCTAAAATTAAAAATCTGTGCAAATATTTATTGTCAGAACTTACTTCTGCATATGTGATTAAGCCGCCTTTTCTGGTTTCTCCATAAACAAGGTCAAAATCCCCCACTGGATCAATCTGGTTTGTTAGCCCCCTAGAAGCCCCGCCTTGATTTAAACCTTTCAGTTTATCATCAAGGGCTGCGCTAAGGGCAACGGCGCTGACAGTTGCGACAACGGCAACCCCTACCGCGTAAGTGACCGCTGCGCTTGCCGTGACACCCGCTGCACTAAGAACAATCGCACCTACTACCGCCATCAGTTCAACCTTTTAGAAAAATTGTTTTCGATATGAGTATAACCCATTCTATCAAGGAGCGCATCAAATGGTTTGTGGATCTTCGTATTCACAATCAAAACAGAAACGCCATCTTCTTTAAGGAATTTCTCAGCCACCTTCAAAAGCTTCATCCCCGCTAAACCCTTTCGATATTCTGGGTGCAAAAACAAAACATCATTATAAGCAAAAATATGGTCTTTGTAGTGCATTGATCTTTGTGCAAGAACCACAAAATACCCAACTAAAACCCCATCATCACGGGCAGTAAATACCTTTAAAATACCCTGCGCTTCTGCCGCTTCGTATTGATCCCAATCAGGATTGAGTTTGATTTCGTCTTGATTGAGCGCAATTTGCTCCCAGTGAAGCTGAATGAGAGCTTGGATCTCAATATAAACAGAAGATAAAAATTCCTGTTGGTATTTCATTCAACACCTTTGCCCCAATCTATTTTCTTGTCCTGCAAATCTTCAACAAAAGAAAAAAACGTATCACCAGAATAAAGGTTTGAATGACTTTCTTGAGTGTATCTAAATGGCCTTGTTCGCTGCAAATCAATAAGCTTGCTTTCAAGCTTGGCTTGGATCGTAGATGTTTCTGGGCCATCTTGGATTAAAAGCTGATCCATATAGCCCTCAAACATATTAGTCAGGTTCGCGTTTCCCTGCACCCCAAAATAAACATACGCTGAGCGCCCGTGATATTCGTGATCAAGCGCCGCAGTTACTATTGAGGTAGGGATACCTGATAAGGTCAAACTGATGCCTGTGGCCTTTAAATCAGCTACCTCCTCAAGACCCGATATTTGCAACAATTCTCCAGTTCCAAAATAGGTTTGAGTGTTGAGGGTTGTGGTTCCCACCCCCGTCCAAAACCGAAGGGGCGCGGCGGCGCTTGTGCTTGGATTGTAGAAGTTCAACTCAATCGCATAGAAAAGCTTTACCTCTGGTTGAAGCAAAGCTGTCTTGATTGTCGAATTAATATTTCTTGGCATGATGCCCCCTTATTTTTTTGCAGGGGGTTTCTTGCGCTTGGCTTTTGTTTCTTCTGGCCCCGCGTTGCCCTGCACTTCAATGGCTGCGCCGCGTTCAATCATAGACTTAGCCAGTTTCTTTTGCCAAGGCTTATCTAAAGGCAGAACCTCGCCCACCATATATTTTCGGGCTTCGGTTCCTGATGCGTTGCTTTCACCAGCCACGCTATAAATCATTTGTACTTGCTTCATAGATCCACTCCTAGAAGGGTGAGGGGGGCGGGTGGACGCTCCCCTCGTTTGCTCTTTATGAAGTTGCGTGTTTCAGAACGCGCATAGCTTCGGCAAGAACCACTTTACCACCGACACGGCGGCGAGCGATATAACGGACAAGGCCCGTTGCCGCTTGGCTGTATGGGTCACGCAATACTGAAAGCGCAACACGATCAACGATCATATATCCGCGACGGAAGTCACCGATGAGAACAGATTTCGCGCCAGAAGCCGCATCTGCTACATCAGGGGCTTCCACATATGGGATACCGATGATTGTGTTTGGAGCGCCAGACTGACCAGAGAAACCAGTTTGGAAAATGTACTGGCCCGCTGTATCTTTCAGCTTACGGATAATGCCCAAAGTTGCGCGGTTAAACATCATTGTAGCGTTAGCCGCATACTCTGATTTCAAGCCGTGAACCAAGTCCATCAGGTTATCTGTAGAGATTGCCGCTGATGCTGCACCTGTGGCGGTGTGTGCAACGGTGTTCCCGTTTGTGATACCTGTTGGCTTGTTTGTGCCATTACCAGCAATGAACGCTGCGCCTTCGCCTTTAGCAAACTGCTCTGCGAACTCTTGGTTCATTTCAGCTTCCATGTCGAAAGCACTATCTTCAAGCAACATTGAAGAAATATCGACCAGAGCGTAAAGCTCATGGGTGGCGATAGTGTTCAAGGTTGTTGAATAACCAGTGGTTTCTGAGCGTGTGCCAGTTTCCGCTGTCCAAGCCGCCGCGAAATTTGCATCCTTTGTTGGGATCTCAATTTCTTTGGAAGTTGTTGAACGAACGCGAGCAACAGAACGAACTGGTGAGATTTCAGTTACGATCTTGATTAACTCAGCAACATATTCCTCTGGAGCCAAGTTACCCGCTGTGGCGGCTGTTCCAACAGTCAGCGCTTTGACTTCGTCGGCGTCTAAGCCTTCGTTGCCTTTACGCATGAAAGTATCCCAAGCCTTTACCGCCATATCAACGCCCTTGGTTTCAACGCCAGAGTTTGGACGCTTCAAGAGAGTTTCAATGCCGTCAAGTTTCTCAGCGAAACCTTCGGAAGCTTTTTCTTGCTGAACCAGCTTTTGGTTTACAGTTTCAAAGCGGTCAAGATCGGCTTCAATCTTTGACAATTTGGCTTCAACCAACGGATCGGCTTCGCCTTTCTTTTCGATTTCTGCAAGGCGCTGATCGTTTGTTGCTTTAAATTCTTCAAAAGCACCGTTCAGTCCTTCCAGATAAGTTTTGAGATTATCATCCATGACAATCAACCTTTCTGTTTAGGATTTAAGGATATTGGTTAAGCGGTCTAATTCGCTTACCAGTTCAGAAGGCATTTCCTGAGCGCCAGCATCCCGCTGTTCCAGTGCCTTTGCTACAGCCGAAGCTGCAACTTTCGCCTCGCTTCTGGAAAGTTCCGCTGCATCCCGCAGGACTTCTTCCCATTCACGGACTGTTCTGTCGCTCTTTACCGCTGAAACCCTAGCTTTGGGGTTCATGGGAAAGGTTACGGCAGAAATCTCCATAAGGTCTACTGATTTCAAATAACGGCGCTTGCCCTTATCGTCATAATCATAGCCCTTTGGTTCTACGCGGTAGCCAATAGACAAGCCATCAATCGCGCCCATTTTCATCAATTCATAAACTTCGCGGCCCCGCTGGGTTCCCATAGCCAAGCGGCCCTTTACCTTTAGGCCGCGACGATCCTCTATGATCTCATCAAAGACCCCGATAGGTTCATCTGCGCGGTGCTGGTAAAGCATCTTTACAGCCTTAGCGCCCTTGCGCCCGATAGACTTAGCGAAAGCGCCCTCGACCACAACATCATTTCCAAGGTCTTTGTTTCCAAAGATTGAGCCGTATCCGCTGAACTCGCCCTTATCGTCGCTATCATCCATTGCCTTGATGTCAAATTTCACATCAAGAGTTTCATCTTTGAACTCGATTTCATCACTCATTTCATTTTCCTTTGGTTCTGACTTGCCATAACTGGACAAGCAAACCGCTGCCCGTTGGGTTCTGCTTGGATATTCAGAGACGACTTTATCATCGCCCATACAGCGACCCATAAAATCTGCTTCTGTTTCGCCACTATTAGGCTTTGGTAACGGCATGGTGAGCGTCCTCACGTTTTCATTATTCGCAATCTATCATATTGTAGAAGTAATTTAAACCACCATTGAATAATGACCCCGCATCAAAGAACCACGCTCTCTCTGAGAGATGGTGATTTTATTTTCATTGGCTTCCTATCAATCACGGCGTCAGCTATTTTTTCGATTGGATAAAAACCCCAATCTTCGCCAAATCCTTCTGGCAATGCGCCGAAAAGATCCCGATATAAAGATACCCAATCCTCATCCTCTAATGCAGAATTTAACCTTATTTGGTATTGCTCATCACTTATCATCAAATTCATCCAATATTTCTTGAAATCTTTTTGTTGTGCGAGGGAAAAGCCTTTGGGCTTCCTTCCATGCTTCTGGTCTTGCATAAATCGCAAATAAATTTGCGAAAGTTTCACTGTATTTGCTCCCGTATCTTCTAAAGTAACTGACCCCATGACCGAAAACATAATGATTGTCTTGAAAATATCCCGATGTCATCGCATCAATAATGTCTGAAATTGCAGTTGCGCCATCAAATTTCCCCTCCACCGTAGTAACTAGATAGGTTCCGCTTCTCCTTTTCTTCATCTTTGTAACTTTTTTGAACAAAAATTCTTTGTATGCTGGCAGTTTTTCGTTAAAGCCTTCCGCTAAACGATGGCCTAAAATTCCATCAAAATCTGCGCCACGTTCCCCAAGCCCTAAATCAGCGCTATCTTCAATAAATGCTAATTGAAAATCCTTGTCCTGATGTGAGTAAAACCATTTATTGCGCCCCGTGAATGCCTTGCTTGCGAACATATGATCAAAATGGTGTCCATATTCATGTTCTAATACTTCTCCAGTAACCGCAGCGTCTAGCGTTTTGGACTGAGAGAAATATTTGCCTTTTCTATTTCTGATCTGGCTGGGCCTGTCATATTTTGCGAAAATTCTTTTTTGCTGATCATTAGTGAAATCGTTAATTTTATCGTCATATTCCTTCAATTTCTTTTTGCTTTTAACATTTGTGATCAAATCAGATATGGCTATTCTAGGCGCAAGGGGGATAACCGCCGCCACAGGTTCATCTGGAACGGCAAGCGCAGCGGGAGCAACAGGTTCAACTGGTATCTCCGCGCCGCCATCGTCAAATAGATCGTCCTCATCAGTGAAATAAACTGCCAAGCATCTGCAATTAATATTGTTTGAAGCCCCGCCCGATCCATCGTGAGGGTATTTCATTTCTATCTCAGCGCCCTTATCCCTGATGATGAAAGGCTCATCAATCCCGACCTCTTGACCGTTGGCCGCTGCATGGCTTGGCCGTGTTCTCGCATCACCCACAGAAACCCAGCGTTTCTTTTGGGCTGGCAAACCTAGCTCCCTAGTGGCTTCGTCAGTGGCGAAAGATGCCGCCGCATGGGTTTCTGTCCTAGCAATAGTTGCCGCCCTTGAGCGCCCGATTGTGCCGCCTGTGCGGTCAACGATAAGCTTGGCTGTCTTATCGACCCCTAGCGCCTCAGTTTCCCCCAACTCTATGGCCCTTAAAATGCCCCGTCTGGTTGTTGCTGCAACGCCTCTAACCTTTGACGCGCCTTCTCTTGCGTAATATTGAAAGATCAGGCTTTGAAATTGACTTTCTGCCTTCCTGTTCTCTGTCACACGGCTGGCAAACTTATCAATCACGCTTGTATATGTCGCCCGAAATACCGCCCCAAGCTCTGCCTCAAGATCGCTGGTGGCCGCTTCGATATTGCTACCGACCTCGTAAGCCTTTGCCGCTTGTCTGGCTGTCTTGAGGAAAAGGCTTTGGAGCTTTCGCGCCATGCTTTTCTCGTAACCCATTCTTAAACGGTTCACTTCCCTGATCTCTTTAGCGATTGAGAGGCGGGTTTTGCCCGCTTTTATGTATACTGGAAAAGCCATAAACCCTTATACCACGCTTAGTTTGTCAAAAAAAGATAATAGCTAAGTTATTGATTTTATTACATAATCCCAGGACCATTGACTTATTTGTAAATAATTTGTTGACATATATGGAGGCAGTTCCTATATTAACAATAGAAAAGGAGGAAAGAGATGGAAAAAGTTCTTCACGTTTATGACTATGTAATTGAAGGCGAATATGGCGTCATGATGGGCTATTACGAAGCTGAAAATCTTCTAGCCGCTTTAGCCATGCTTAAAGAAGATCATCCCAGAGACATTGGCGCAGATGGCGTTTGGCATCTGGAAGATGGAATAGAAATCGCAATAAATTGGTAGGGAGAAAAAAATGAAAGTTGGTCAAGCTGTCTGGATTAACATGGGAAGTTTCGCAGATGATCAAATGTGGGTCACCGGAACCATCACCAAGATCACGCCGAAGCGCATCAAGTGCATGAACGATGTGAGGGGGATAGAAGGATATTACGCACCCCACAAAGTAAAACCCGCAGCATAAAGGAGGAAAAAATGCACATTATGGGAGCAAAAAAAATTCAAGACTATTTGGACAAAGCTTTTAGCCTGATCCAAGAAGATGGAACTTTTGCCGCTAAGTCGCACAAGAAAGATGCGCTGGCATATGTCAGCGGGGCTTACAGGCTTTTGCTAAGAGCAAACGTCAAGTTTTCTTTAGATCACCTTTCACGCGAAGATTGCTGGGCCATTCCTTTTGATCTTCATCAAATCCGCGAAAAGCACATGCGCCTTTTCGATCTCGCGCTTCATGCCGACCTAGATAAGCTTGTGGCCCTTCGCGCTGAATTGAAAGAGATGGATGTCATCAAGCCAGCCCCCAAGAGCGACAGGATTGAAAAGAAGCACAAGGAGGTAACTAAAACGGTTCATGAAATGATCGAAAAGCGGATGGCCCAATATCATGAGGCAATCGAAATCGGGAGATTGTTCGGCGGGCTTCCAGTTAGCGCGACCCCCCATCTTGTCACAAACGAGCATGGCACGACCTTCACGCGCTGCTTCTATTACTTGGATGGAAAGATGACGCCGCTGGCTGTGATCATGGCCGCATCTGATGCCCTAGCAAGAGAAAAGGAAGAAGCCGTTTAAGGGAGGGGGGAAACCATCCCCCCAAACTTTTTTCATTTTTTTTGCTTTTTTTTGATTTATTTGTAAATAATTTGTTGACACCCCTGTGTGTAATTGCTAAAACAGTTACATAGAGAGAGGAAAACAAATGACCAACAAAGTAATCATCAAAGACGCCGAAGCCGCAGTAACCGCAATGGACGCACTTTCTTGCCTTTGCATGAGCGCCGCAGAAGGCAACTGGTTCCAAGCCGCTTTTGATTTCGTGTCATTTGCCATCGCTACAAAAAACGCCTTCACAGGCTAACAGGAAGGGGCTTCGGCCCCACCCACCAACCCAAGGAGAAAATTAGATGCACAAAAAAGCCGCCTATAAAATCATTCGCAAGATTGGTGCTGCACTTGGTCATTCTGAAATTCTGGTTGGTCTCGCAACTGTCAAACATTTGGAACTGGACAAAGCAGACCCAGAGATTGCGAAGGCTTACGAAATCGTCAACAGCGAAATCTGCTCTGAGATGTATCGGGGCTATATGCTGGAACTGCTAAGAAGAAAGGAGGAAGAAAAATGCTAGACCGGATCTTTGTTTGGCTTGAGACTTTGCCGCTGATCTACAAAGTCATCGTCATTCTAATAATCAACGCGGCAATAGTCGCACCCGCTCTCTTATAATTTCAACAGCCTATGGAGGCAAAAAAATGTCAAACTTTTCTAACAATTCAAATCATGGCCGCGTTGCCAAAATGTGCGACTATCTCGACCTGATCGAAAAATCAGCGTCCAGCAATAAGGCATCGCCTGATGAGGTTGCCGCCCTGTTGGCCCCCATCGTGCAGCGCCTTGGCAAACACGCACTCACGGGCGCTCCTGTGGCCCCTGTCGGCGCAGATCCCGCTGATGCTCCCGTCGGTGATCTGGCCTCCCGCGTTTACCCGCAAGGCAAGCCACACGCTTGGGTCACGATCAGAGAATGCGCTGAGAATGCCAGCCTCAAAGATCTCTCTGTCGCAATGGCTGTTTTCATGAACCGATATGAGGACGCGCTAGGCTCATAAAAAAAGTTGCCCGCAGTGTCACTTATTTGTAAATAAAGTATTGACATTGTGGGCATCAACCCCCATATAAGTTTTGTAAGGAGGAAAAAACAAATGAGACCCGAAGTGAAAAAGATCGAAATCGAAAAGTTAAACAAGGCGCAGCGCTCTAAAATGCGTCAGATCTGGGGCCAGCCGATTGATGTTATTTATGTTGATGACATCGGCGCAGGGTATCGCCAAATAAGGGTTCGCAACGAAGATTTGCTTTGGCTCTGTGTAGAGCTTGGCCCACGGGGCGCGGTTCATTCTAAACGCTACCATGACTATAAAAAAATAGCCTAAAGGAGGAAAAATAAATGGCATATGTAAACCAAGAAAAAAAGAAAGCGCTGGCTCCAGCCATCAAAGCCGTTCTGAAAAAGTACGACATGAAGGCAAGCATTGCGGTTCGCCATCACATGACTTTGATTGTCACGCTCAAGGAGGGGCCGATTGATTTCGCCATGAAGCACCCGCTTGACTATCAAGTCAACACTCACTGGATTGATGACCATTATGCAGATCACCCAGTTGCCCGCGATTTCTTGAAGGAGTTAAAGGCCGCAATGGAAGGACCGGAGTTCTTCAACCATGATGACAGCATGAGCGACTATTTCCATAGAAGCCATTATATCGACATCAACATCGGAAAATATGAGAAGCCTTATAAACTGGCCGCATAAATCAAACGGGGGAGAAATCCCCCACAACCTTGGAGGGTAAAAAATGCCACATTCAATTAAATTTCTTCTTTCTGACGAACAAGCCAAAAAGCGCTTAGCGCGTCTTGATGGCAAGGTAAGATCAGGCAGGGGTAACAAGTGCGTCATCCATGTGGAAGTTCCGCAGACCGCGCTTGGGTGGCCGCTTGACCACCGTAACATGATAGAGTTCGATGCTATCAGCCCAACCACCGCCATGAAGCTTGGGAAGCGCTGGCTCTCGCATCACGGCGCAAAAACTTTTGCTATTCGCCGCATCAGAGATGATGGATCTCTCTCCGCTCCTCTGGGTATTTATGACGCCATTGATTTTATGGAAGAAGGAGAGGTTTGGTGAAAATCAAAATTGAGCATACAGTTGAATTGAGCGGTGATGATCTTGCCGCTCTGAAAATCTACTTTAATGAAATCAAGCATGAGGGGGAAACCTTCCGCGAGTGGTTCAAAAGTAGCTTTGTGGCTTGCGGCCATTGCTTTATGGATGAGAAGGCCGCTGATTATGGAAGGTGGACGTTATGACAAATTGGAAGCAAGATGTTATTATCTTCGCGGTGATCGGTGCCGCGTCTGTGGGCTGGATCTTTGCTGTTAGCATGGGATGGGCATAATGAAAGTATCGGAGCAATTTATTCTGAGGGCCGAAAGGTTCTCAGATTACGTTAAGGCAATTATAGGATTGGGAGATTTGGATGATCCAGAATTTAAGATGCGAGTTTTGCCTATGGAAATGTTCAGCCCAGAAAACTCTAGGACGATTAATCTCATGAGAGGATTGGCCGCTTATAAATTTTTAGAACTTGAAGGCCAAGATAAAGAACTTGATGAGGCTTACAACTGCATTGAAGCATACATCATTGAAGAAGCTTCTTTAGGATTGGATTTCGCTCTTGAGGGCCGTGATGGTGAGCATTGGGCCATGATCTTAGCGGGTGGGGCCAGAGAATACGGGATCATCACAGAAGAAGAATACAAGCGCATCTTCACAGAAGATCCCCCAGAAGAAACCTGATCTACTTTTTATCTTTCGATTTCAAGGGATGCCCCTCTGGTAAAAGATCAGTGTCGAACTTTCCGCTTTTATACTTTCCCGTTCTCACAGCTTGCAAAAACACATTTACGCGAGCGTAAGCCCATTGATCCGCAGAATTGACGCTAGGACGCACAGAAGATGGGTTTGTGTTGTAAGCACCTACGCCCCTACGGAAAACCGCCTCCAGCATCCTCTGCGTGACCCTCTTGCCCTTCTTATCGCCATGTTCTTCGTTATGGTCTTTGACCTTTTCGGCTAAACCTTTTTTGACTGCCTCTGAGATTTTAATCGGCGCTTTTTCCTCAATTTGCAAATCTTCCATATATGCAGCCAACTCTTGAGCCTTATCACGTTCTTTATCTAACTCCTTGACCTTGCGAGCCGCCCAACTCTGGCCCTCATCACCGCCCCAGAGAAGCCATGCGACTAAGCCCGCGCTAGGCCATCCAGCCTCGCCCCTACGGAAGCCTTCCGCTCGCTTGTCTACCTCATGTCTGGAAAAGTAACTGTGCATTCTACGGACGGTTCTGGGGCTTAAACGCTCTTTTGATTTAAGCTGATTGGCCCGCGCAACACCAACTTGAGTTCCACCGCGCCCGTATTCTTTGCGAAGATTTAAACCGCGCTCCGCGTTCTTTGCCATAGCGTCAGTGGGGGTTGTGTTTACATCGCTCTCAGCTTTTCCCTCATCATCATCTTCTTTTCTGCGGTGACGCATATCTTCGGGGCTGGCATATCGGTCAAGATCCTTGGCTAATCGGTCATATTCTGCGTGAGTGTCGCAAGGCATAAAGACCGCTTCACCGTCAACTGTGTGCTGGTGAGTGCCAACGCATCCAATCTCAGAAGCCCGTGCTGATGCCTCCGCTCTGGTTGTGAAAGTGTCTTTGGCTACTTCACTCTTTTTTTTTATTTCGGTTTCGCCGTAGGCTTCTTTCCCAGCATCTTCTGGATCTTGTCCTTCATCTTCTGCGACTTCTGGTCCACCCAATGGGAATAGATTTGCAGCGATAAAGACTTCATCTCCCCCGCTGATGGGTTCAAGGCCCAATCTATCACGCGCTTCATTGCGTGAGATGATCCCATCCCTAACTGCCGCAGTAACATTTTCATAAACCCTACGCCTCCGCTCTGTCATGGCTGGGATGGCGTCAATATCATATGAAATTGAAATATCATCACCAAACGCTGGTGCGAGCCATTCGTTTAAGTCGCTTTCAATCCTGCGAGCCAATGGGATAATCGTTTCCTCATAAAGAGCCAGACGCGCCTCTTGTACATTCGCATAGGTTTGAGCATCTGGTATCCCGATCAACTGAGAAGGGACGCCGAAACAAAGTGCAATATCCTTTGCAGTCATGTTCGCTTGGCTCATGAAATCCATGTCTTTGGGAGACATGCCCATTTCTTTCCAATCAAAATCACCCTCAAGCAACATTGGACGCCCAGCATTGTTTACGCCCTTGAACCTATTTGCAAGATCGCTCTGTAACTGCTCACGCTGCCCGTCTGATAGCATCAAGCGATTTCCAGCATCGTCGGCGGGCTTGAAAACAATAGCGCCTGACGGACGCGCTCCGTTAGCCAGAAGCGCAATATTGTGCTTGGAAACCATATTGTTTTGATCAATCGAAATAGACGCCGCCGCCAAGGGAGAAAGCCCCTGATAATCGTCCAGAGGGTTCCACAGCTTAAAATGCTTTACCTCTGCGGCTCCTGTTACTGGATCGGCTGGGTAGGTTCTAACCACCTCTTGCCCAAGCTTGTATTTGTAAGACTTTGGGATTGCCGTGCTGCTAGGCTCTATTTCAATTCGATCTGGGCGTAGAATGTGCAACTCTCTAGGAGCGCCGTTTACATCTGATTGCAGAGCATAAGAGTTCCCAGACAAAAGCAAATATGAATAAAGGCTTTGAAAATACTCAACTCCCGCTTGGAGCGGGTTTGGCCTAGCAAGTAGCGAAATCAAGGGGTGAGCCTCAAGCTTTATATCGCCCTGATAAACACAGAAAGGGATTGAAGCTGCGCCGTTAGCGATCTCGTTTACGCAACGATAAACAATCGCGTTCTCTTTATAACCTTCTTGAGCAAATTGTTTGAAACTGTCTTTTTTCGTTCCGCTATATGTCGGCCCGCTAATATGAACTTGAGGCGCTTCTTTCCGCTCAAAAGACTGATTGCGCCCTAAGATCGCCGCTATATTGTCCAAAATACCCATCAGCTAATTCTCCAAACGGCTTGACCTGTTGATCTGCTTAACTCAGTTAAAGCCCAAACTAAAGCATCCAGACGATCAGGAGACTTTTTTGATAACGGGGTGTAACTGGTCATTTGATCCTCAAGCTCCCTAAACTCTCCGCAATGGGAAACTTTCCCTTGCTCATATAAAGCCGCTATTGGCTCTGCCCTCAATATCTTACCCCTCGACGCCCTGACGGGGGTATAGGGAACACTTCTGTCTATAGTTCTTATCACTTTTTCAACCAAATCGCCACCGTTGTTTACTTCTGCAACAATTCTATCAGCGTTCCAATGGTGATATGCCTCAACAACAGCCCTCGCCCAAGTGTCTGGTGATGCCCTTAAACTCAAATCATCCAAGATATAAAACTTATCGTCTGCCCTACCCGCAACTATTATCCCCGTTTCATCGCTGTTTTGACTTGCAGTAACCGCTGGGTCAATAGCAACAACAATTCTCGACATTTGAGGAATTTCCTTTGAACCCTGCGCCGACTTTATCATGGGATCTTTCCAAAGAGCGCCGTCAATATCTTTCATATAATCGCCCAGCCAAACATGATTATATTTTGAAATATTCTGAGCTTTTGCCCGCTCAGCCATTTCTTTGATGTTTTCGCTGCAAAAAGGATTGTCCAGATAATTTACATGAACCAAGCTTGCCTGATTGTTATTCTCAAAAAATTCTTCAACTGGATCGGTTTTTTTATACGGGTTCCAGCTAAACCAAATTTCTGAACCTTCTTTTCTTATTGTTGGATCTAAAAGCTCAATGGATCGGCTCGACAAAGATTGAGCTTCTTCGCACCAAGCAATATCAAAACCCTCAAGAGATTTCACGCTGTCGGAAGTGTGATCTTGCATCCCTTGAAAGATAATAATCCCCTCACCCATCAATGATCTAATTCTTGTTTGCTGAACCTCGAAGTAATGACCAAGGCCCATAGCAATTATTTTATCAGCCAAAAGTTGTTTTGAAGAAAACTCAAGGGATCTCTGAACTTCCCTGATGCAGATCGCCTTTGTATTGGGATCTTCGATCATCCGCTTTAACAAAATTTCAGCAAAGAAATGGGATTTTCCAGAGGCTCGCCCTCCCTTTGCCGCTTTGTATCTTGGGCTTCCCCTTGTGCCAGCGAACAATGGCCTCGACCAAGCTGGGAGCGCAAAGGAGATTTTTCCCTTTTCAATCGCTTGATGGCGGCTCAACGAAATAGCTTTCAACTGTTGTTATTACTGGTCCACCATTTGGCCCTGTGATCTCTGTATTTAGCTTGTCACGCTGCCCAAGATACTGCTTACCGAGCCAGACTAGCATGGTGGCGTTCCCATTCTCTGCGGCATCCCATTGCATTCTGCGAAGGGATTTGCACCCATCCGCATTTTCCTTTTTATAGAGGGCTTCAAAATTTTCTATGTCACGCTCTTTAAGTCTGCGGTTGAGAGTGGTGTCCGACATGCCAAGAACAGAGCAGATTTCGTCCTGTGTGCATTGGATCTTAATCATGCTGACAAGCTTCTCAAAGTCCTTATCTGAAAGGTCTTTTGATGGCCCTTTAGGCCCGCGCTTTTTCTTTTCCTGATCTTGGTTTTCTTGCTCTGACATTTTGATCACCAAAAATTGTAACTAATCTATTTATAGCACAAATTCTGAATGATGGAAGGCGAAGAAAAAGGCTCCCCTATCGCAGTGCGTATCCTAGCCAAGGGGAGCCAGTTTGTAAGGCTCAGGCGAATAAGTCCTCACACCCAACCATAACGAAATATTTTTATTTTCCAAACCAAAATTTTTTGCTCAAACTACATCAACGGCGACTTTTGATATTTTCAACAATATCTCCTCAAGCCTTTCCTTTTCGCGCCTTAGTTTTTCGTAATCTGCCCACAACCTACCAAACTTATCTCGGTCAAGATCTCTGCTTCGTCTTTCGCGCATCAAATAATCTGCGATTTCTTTGAAATTTTTCGCCCCATAAACGTCAGAATATTCGATTGAATTGATTTTGCCTTCTGAGGTAAAATTTACAAAGCAATCAACCCGACACAATCTAACATCCCTCCTAGCTCTCGTTATGCAGTCGTGCTTAGATTTTGACAAATAATCCTGATCGATTTCGTTTTGATAAATCCACAGTTTACTAATCCCCATTTCCGATATTTCATTATGCCGTGAAATAACGGCCACTCTGGCTTCATTGTCGTAAAGATACTTAATCATCGAGAGAACCCAAATTGCTTCATGATGCTATCAGCCGCTTTCCTTCTGGCCTCCCTATCCTCATCAGATATTTTGGGCCTATCCTCAGAGGCGCTGTAAGGATCTCTTATGGGGGGCAATCGTTTTATGCGCTCTCCTCTGGCCTTTATGATCATCGCCTTTATATGGCCCTCATGCGGCCTCCTGTTGGGCGTTTCTGAAAGATGTCTTTTGCAAGCAGCGTCGATCTCATCCATTTCATAATCTTCTAAAGCTTCGACCCAACCAGTATAAATTTCCTTGCGAATAACTGGGTCAAGATTTGCTTCATAGAAACGGGCCAACATTGATTTGCATTTGATTACGATAAGCGCCCTATGCTTTCTGCGCTCATCATTCGACATAACCGTGGTTTTTAAAGCTGGTAGCATTTAGAAGTTCCCCGCAATATCATTGACCATTCCCCGAAACTCGGCATCAACTTGCTTAGAATGATGTTCAAACTCATCACTCCACCGCTCATCTTTTAGCCATTTATTTGGGTGAGGAATATATTTCTTGTCTTTGCCCTCTACGCTTTGAGCATATTCCTTTGCCCCGTCCATGATCTCTTGGAGCTTATGCTTCTGACAAGCTTTTGAAAACTGTTCTTTTGCTACAGCTTTCTTGACCTTCCTTGGGTAAACTTTCCAAAAAGCTTCGAAGGCAATAGCCACAGAATACACTGGTTCTATTCCAAGGTTATTTATTACAAGGTTATGGTTGTCCAATTTTTTGACATCCCCATGTAAAGATTTTTGACATGGGTTGTCCAAATTTTTGACATGGGTGGGAGACGCTGAAAGATCAGTCAGTAACAACTCATAGGCATTAGCGGTCTTTGAGTTATTATTGCGAACCCTCAACGACTTTCTGATCAGACCCGCATCTTCCAAAGATTTAATATTGTTGATTATTGATTGCCGAGACATTTCGCATAGATCCGCAAGCCTCTTGTGGCTTGGAAAGCAATCACCTGTTTCGCCATTGTGGTGATCGGCCAGCCAATAAAGAACGATCTTAGCAGAGGGCTTTAAGCCTTTTTGCTCCATTGCGAGCGCTGTCATCTTATGAGACATTTTATCCTCCATTGATTTAATTGGAAGGATGCCCTACCTTGCGGCTAGGGTGTGACACATCCTTCCTCCATTTTTACTTGGCGCTGGTTTTTTAATCAGCGCCTTTTTTCTTTTATTTCAAAAAAACGCCGATGTCAACTTGAGCAAATGTGGAAAAATGAGTTTCAATTTTCCATTACTCTATATGTGGTACGTCAAGTTATGGATCTACATAGATCCATCTGGGTTATACTGTATGTAGAGAGATCTATTTTGTTTCATATATGTTCAAGAGACACCATAGCGTCTCAAGAGTTCTTGTGGAGATACATAACCTTATTCAAAAATGAATTACAAAAAATAAAATTAAAAAGGGGCTTGTATTTAAAAAAACAGGAATTAAATTGGTGATAATAAAAATGGAGAAAAAAATGTCACACCCCACCCCTGTCGCTATTAAAGCGGCCATTGCAGCCGCCATATTAGAAAATACGCTCGACCTGATGAAGAAAGCTGACGCTGATCAAATCAGTCACACGGAATATCTTGAAAGTTCTTTTCCTGTTTTCGCAGGAAGAATTATAGACGCAGCCATTGATAAGGCTTGCAAGCAGTATGACGCTGACGTTGCTGCCGATACATCGCCAATGATGACAGTGCAGTCATGAGAATGGACGCCAATGCCATCCGAATGGTTTCGGAAATCCTTGAGCCTTATTCTGAGGATTTAGATACATTCTGGGATACGCTTCACGGCGAAACAGATGTTTTGGATCTTGTCGGATCTGCTCTTGAAGATTTAAACGCCGCAGATGGTGATATTGAAAAGCTTTCTTACCTGATAAAAATTTACAGTGATCGTCGGGATATTGTGAAATATCGAAAAGACAGCATCAAGAGAGGTTTGCAGTCAATTCTTACCCTGACGGGCCAGAAGAAAATTCCTCACGCTCTAGCCACTGTGTCGCTGCGTGAGGGGTCAGAGCGGGTTATGATTACCGACCCCGAAGAAATCCCTTCCCAGCTTTGTAAGGTCACGAGAACGCCCGATAAAGCGGAAATAAAAAAACAACTTTTGGCTGGTGAAAAAATAGAGGGCGCAATCCTAGAAACTGGCCCATCAACCATTTCAGTGAGGATGAAATAATGAGCGAAGCAATAAAATCTTTAATCAAGGCACAAGATGAAATGGGAACGCCACACAAGGACAGTGTGAACCCTCATTTCAAAAATAAGTATGCGAGCCTTCAATCTGTTTTCAAGGCTGTAATGCCCGCCCTGCAAGCCAATGGCTTCGCTCTGGTGCAACGTGCTGGCAAAGATGATCTTGGTCATTTTGTTGAAACGTCTTTTCATCATGTCACGGGCCAGAGCTTTGAGAGCCGCGTTTATTTGATAATCGACAAAAACAATATGCAGGGTTTTGGAAGTGCCATGACCTACGCAAAGCGTTACGGGCTTCTGGGTCTGGCTGGGATAGAGCCTGATGAGGATGCGAGTGATGATGATGGCAACAAGGCATCAAACCCACCCGCGAAGAAGCCACAGGAAAAGCCCAACGCATCTCAAATTCGTGATGGGATGATTTCTTGGATCAAATCAAAAAATCCCGAATTGCTGCGGGATAAGGAGAATGAGCTTGAAAGCAAGATTTTTGCTTTGGAGCAAATGGACAAGCCAAAAGGCTTGGAGGTGCGTCAAGCACTTAAACTGGCGATAGGAGAATAAGCCATGAAAGAAGTAAATGTTCAAATCGAAAAAGGTATCCCAATGCCCGAAGCTAAAAGATCAGGGGCAATGGTCAAAATTCTTGAGAAAATGGAAGTTGGCGACAGCTTCATTGCAACGGATCAGGTAAAGTTTAATTCACTTTATCAAACTGCGCGGCGGCTAAATATGTCGGTTGCCAAGCGCGAAGTTGAAGGCGGTGAAGTCAGAATTTGGAGAACCCAATAAATGAGAAATATCACCATTGCGGGTAATGTTGGTCAAGACAGCACTATCCGACAGACCCAGACGGGTAAAAGTGTTCTTGGATTTTCAGTCGCGGTCAAAGCGGGCTGGGGTGAAAATGAACACACCATCTGGTTCAACTGTTCAATGTGGGGGGTGAGGGGGGAACGCCTCTCATCCTACATCAAAAAGGGAACTTCTGTTTGTGTTAGTGGGTCATTTGATACCCGCGAATATGAGGGGAAAACCTATATGGAAATTGAAGTTTCAGAAGTGACGCTTCAAGGGCAAGCCAAATCACAAGAAGGAGGGCAAAATAACAATCAAGGATCAGGGGTAAGCGGAAACTCTGATTACCAAGATGATGAAATTCATTTTTAGAAAATCATCACCCGCAAAAAAAATAACTCCGAAAGTGGATGGAAAAATGGATTTTGAAATTATAGACGAAATATTGCCAATCTCTGAAAGAAGAACAGGGTCAACGGTTAAGCTTCAAAGCGGGAAATCGCCAGCATTGACTTGCTACATAAGCGCACCCCTTTTGAAGCGAGCAAAGATAACTGTTGGTGATAGGCTTATATTTCAACTCGCAAAGCGCGTAGATGGTCAAGAGTTTTTGGTTTTAAGGGCCGCATCCGAAGGCTACGCTCTTTTAAGTACAAAAAGCAGTAAAAATTCCAACGATATGAAAGGCTCATATGGGCGAGGTTTGGTCAAAACAACTCAAGTAAAAGAGTGGATGATTGACCATTTTGCTGATCGTAGAAATTACGAAGATGATGAGGTTCAAGTTGGAACTGGCATTATTGGGTTTCCAATAAAAAAGAAACAATCATCTGGCCTATTTGGCGGCTAAATTAAGAAGGCGGCGGGGCTGTCTCGCCGCCAATAAATTGGAGGAATAAAAATGCCATACACTGATGAAAAAATTGGCTATCAAAATAATAATGCGAGCAAGGAAGCCGCGAGCTTTAACAGCAAAGGCAAAATCACCATTCGGGAACAGGTGTTGGAACTTTTCCGCGAGCGCAAAGAATTAAGTGCCGAGCAAGTTTCTGAAATCATGAACCGCGCAGAAATTTCAGTAAAGCCTAGAATAACGGAACTCAAAAACTCTGGCTTTATTGCTGACAGCGGAAAGAAAGTGATTGGCAAATGGGGAACTTCCATCACCATCTGGAAGATCGTCAAAGAAAAATAATGGCAAGCGAAAAACCCAAGATAACCGTTGTTTTAAAGGATGGGCAATTTCAGCCCGTAACGTCTTATGACGCGCAGCGGTTATCAGAATTTCCAAACAATCAAATTTTTGATCTTGCAGAAGTTTCTCAAAGATCACCAGAGCATCACAAACTTTATTGGTCAATCCTTGGGGCTGTCGTTCGATCAACAGGCAAGTGGGCAACCTCTGATCACTTACACAAAGAATTGAAAATGATCTGCGGCTATCACCAGCGGATCATTAGCGAAATCACAGGAGCGATTTTTTACGTTCCTGACAGCATCGCTATGTCAAAAATGAACCAGCAAGATTTCAATGTTTATTTTGAAACCGCTATGATGAAACTAGCCGAGGCAATCGGCCAAGATCCAATGGAGCTTTTAAAATGAGTGATATTCCCAGAGCGCGACAAATATTGGAGCATCTTCTTGATGAAATGGCAACTGGGAGATCTGATCGGATGTTTGTCCGAGCGTCAGTTCAAGCCGCTTTGCGCCACATGGTTAGAAAAAAACACAAAGCGCAAAAAGCAAATGCAACCGCAAACCCAATCACCGCAGAAATAAGAGACAAAGTTTTGCGTTCCCATATGCAAGACCCTTCGATCAGCACAAGAGCGTTGGCCCAGAAATACAACATCAATCAAGGTAGAATTTCTGAAATCATCGCTGGAGATTACGATTTTTTGGTAAATAAAAAATGACCCGCCAGATTTTTAGAAGCTTGCATGAGCCATGCCGCAAGTGTGGTGCGGCTCCAAAAGAAAACTGCAAACACAGCAATTCAAAGGAAAATGATGCCAAACCTAATGAACAAGCCCCCGATGGGTTTGAAGAAGCCAAAGATTAAAAAAGACATTGGTTTTTTGATGTGGATCAGGGAGCAAAAATGTTGCGTCTGTGAGCGCTTCGGAGAGGTGCAGCAAAGCCCAACCCAAGCTCACCACCCAATTCATGACAGGTTTGGAACTCATAAAGTTGCGGATACAAGGTCAATTCCACTTTGCGAGGGCCACCATCAAGGAATGTTTGATACAAGCAAAATAGCGCTGCACAGGGAGCCAAAGCTTTGGCGTGAAACCTATGGCCCCGATTGGTCTTACTCTACCCCTGATCCCACTGGATTTTAACTCTGGTGTGCGGTTCCTGATCGACATCAACATATCGCTTGAACGCTGAAACGTGCCAAACCTGATGATCGTCGTGCCAGACAATTCCATTGCAGCCATCTAAAATAGACTTGATAAGATTATCCACATCGACCCGCTTGGGGATTTGAACGCCCGCCTGACACTCAAGAACCTGTTTTTTGCTGTAAGACTTTGGGATTTCAAAGCATGATGTCAGGATGACGCTCATGCGCCGCTCTGATGGTTTTAGCCTTTGCTTTGCCATCTCAGCCCAAGCTGAATTTCGCACCCTCGTTTCGTATTCTTTTGTTTTTGCTGGGGTATAAACGCGCCCTGTTTTCGTGAACCTTGGGCGACCTTTGCCAACTGGGTTTCCAGAAACAACAAATTCACATATTTTTATGGTCATAGAAATCCCATTTTTGTTTTGAAAAACATAGCGATAGAAAATTATCTGTCAACTTGTGCAATTATTTGTCAGTAGATTGTTGACATATGGCGTCCAAATCCCTAAATATAATTTTGAAGGAGGAAGAAATGATCAAGCTTAAAAAGATAGCAGCGGCCCAGTGGAACGGAAACGGCCTTGGCAATGCGGCGGCTGATTGGTGTGTTGTTGGGAACGAAAACATCGTGATCGAAAAGTTAAGCATGTATTGGATCGCCCGCGACACCTCAAACGGAATGGATCGCCGCATCGCTCGCGGATATAGCCGCAAAGATCTTTTGGAAATTCTGGAAACAAAAATTTAAAAAGGAGGAAGATATGACTGCCATTATAGAAGCTGCCGAAATTGCAAAAGAAGCCCGTACAGTTGCGAAGCTCAAAGCTAAAAAAATGTTCTTCGTAAAGTTTGAGATGTGGCGTCCTGATCGTCTGGATAATGTGTCGGATTTTGTAATTGGCTTTACGATGAAAGAGGCACACAGCCGCATGGCTCGCCGCTCTAAATCTTACGGTGGAGATTACAAGGTAATCAAAATCACCGAGACAAACGAATATGATCTTTGCAACTAAAGTTAAACAGTTGTAAATAAGTTGTTGACGGCATGTTCTTATTAGCGTAAAAGATAATTATACAAAGAAAAAAGGAGGAAACCAAATGCCAAGCCTAAACCCAAGATATGAAACCAAGTGGGAAAAAGCCCGCAGAATGTTCAACGCTAAAATGAAAGACTTTGGCGGCAACGGATCAAAGGCCATTGAATTTTTCTCTGGTGAAGCTCTGAGGTATCAAAGTCTTGCCAAAGAGCATCCAGCCAGCGTTGCGGGCCACCGCGCACGTTACGCGCACAATGCTGCGACTTACGGCATCAACTTGGCCTTTGGAACAGACTTAGCCAAATCATAATTTAAAAATCAAGGACAGGTAAGTGGCAAAAACAGCGTTTACCTGTCCTAATAAACTGGAGGTAAAAATGTCAGCTACAGCAATTAACCACACTTGGGTCAATCTCAGCTATCGCTCTTGGGAAATAGACGTTCTAGTTTGCGAGGAAGAAAACGACCCAACCCCTCGCCTATGGCACGGAACCCGCGCTCAAAAGCTTTCAGAGCGATTGACCCGCGAATTAATGGAAGATTTCGGAGAAGATTTCTTCTGGGAAAAATTAGATCAAGCTTCATAAGGGATATAATCATGGCACGGAAAACTTGGAAAAAATTAATTGAAAATCAAAAGGCAGAACGGATAGCCCTTGTGCGGGGCGTTGCAAGTTCTGGCCTTCCACTTTCAGAAGCGGCAAGGGATCTTGGAATAACTCGGCAGCAACTTTTTTCTTTTGCAAAAGAGAACGCTATTGTTTTTGAAAAATCACCCCCGAAGGAAGATGTTGAGGTGATCGAATGATAACCGCAGCAACTTGTCTCGCAATGGCGATTTATTACGAAACCCGCAATGAAACCCACCCTGATGCTGGCCTAGCTGTCGCAGAAGTCATCCTTAACCGCGTTGAGGATAAAAGATGGCCCGATAATATTTGCGCCGTTGTGAAGCAAGATAAGGGGCCAAAGGCTCATGATTGCCAGTTTTCCTTCTACTGTGATGGGAAGCCAGAGCGGCCGAAGCACAAAGAAGCATGGCAGAGAGCGCAAGAGAGCGCCTCACAGGCTCTTAAAGGAGATTTGCTTGGTCATGGGGCGCTATACTATCACGCTGATTATGCGCGGCCCGTATGGCGTCACAAGCTGGACATGCTTGGTAAGGTTGGAACCCATATTTTTTACAAAGATCCAGAGGTATCAGTCTAATGGCAATCACTTTGAAAATTGTAGATAACCCAGATGGAAAACTTTCCTTTTTCCGAGACATTAAAGAGGGTCAAAGCTCAATTAACAGGACATCGGTTTCTTGGTCTGATTGTGGCCCTCGCTCTTATGACGCAAACCTTACAATTCACCAAGATCATTGCGGCAGTATGGGGGAGGAAATGTTGATAGATATGCGAGGTCAAATTTGCCACGACATTGTTGGCACAATCGTTTCGGAATGTAGCTATGAGCTTCTGGACGCAATCAAAGCTATCGTTGAAATTGAAGTGGAAAAACGGAGGAGCGGGAGATAATGCAACCTAATTCGTTAGAAACTTGGCCCGAAATCAAAGCGAGGCACCAGAGGGAGAAAATACAACTGGTGCAATCTCTTTCAGAAAATTACACTTACGCACAAGCGGCAAAGATACTTGATTGGGAGGCGAAGGCGCTTGTAAGATTTTCCCATGAACACAAAATAAATTTTGATCTTAGTCAGAAGGGGGGATATTATGAAGGATCTTACACCAGCGGATCGCGCACATTTGGATTTTCTAAATCGTCAAGTAGATCGTCTACAAGATGAAAGCTTTCGATTAGATCCTCATCCAAACGTCAAGCAAGACTTGGATCGGGCAAGGCGCGAGCTAAAATCTTTTACTTTATCACTACAGAAAGAAGGGAAAAATATTTATGGATGAAAACCTGATCGCCGCCAAAATGAAAGAGATGGCAAAGTCAGATATGAAATACGTCAAGGCCAAAGGTTCTTTGGGAGACAATCCATCTTGGGGCAAAAGCCAAGACTTTGTGGCAAAGCAAAAGCACGGAGGGCGGCGAGGGAGGCCAGATGGATATAAAACAAAAATCAACAAGCTTTTAGATAAAGATATGACCACCGATGAAATTGTGGCAATATTGGAATGTAGCCGTAATATTGTTAATCAATATCGCAGAAAGCGGAAACTGGAACAGAACGCCGCGTCCTCCCATGCGGCGTAGATGAGGGGTTTGATGGTTCCCCTCTCCCCCGTCACTTGACCCAATCTAGTGGCGGGGTTTTTTTTGTATTGCCATTCAAAATAAAATAATCCATGATTGTTTCAACCGAGGGGTTTGGTCACTCCAAGGCTGCTAGATATTGTAATTTCCTTTTAAATTTCGGGTGTGGTCACCTTGTTCAGCTAGTTACCGAAAGCCCTCTCAGAGAAATCTGGGGGGGTTTTTTCGTGGGGCCAGCAAGAACATCACACTCTGTCACAGGGTTTCCTATGTGCCAGCCCCGAATTGCTTTATTTCACGCTTAACCAATCGCGTAAATATCATTTTCTTCGGTCCAAGTTAAATAATTTTCTTGACGCAATATTTCGCTTATAGCCAGATCATCCGTCAACCTGTGTTCAACCTTGATGGATCGAGGCCGCACATTAAAGCTAAAACTCTTGAGAATGTTTAGCTCATGACCTTCTGTATCAATCTTTAAAAAATCAATTTCGGAGACTGTGTGATAATCAATGATCGTATCAAGGGTTCTGCCTTGCACAAAAACTGGAGGCTTGAAATTGTTTTCGTTCTTTGGATCATCGCAAAGCCTAGCGCCTAAATGATTTGGGCTTACTATATGGGAAATCCCCTTCGCCCAACCCCAACCAGCCGCAAGCGCAATCTCAACCTCGCCATCATGATCTGTCACCGCGCAATTCATGCAATGAACATTAGTCCCCACAAACATCTTTTTGACATCAGGAAAAATCTCATGATTTGCTTCGCATACGATCCCGCCCCAGCCGTTTTTGGCTAGAGGCAAACAGGTATCAAAATCACAAGACCCAATCTCAACGAAAAATGGCACTAAGTCAGCCAGCCATAAATTTTATTTGTTTGGTCCATGCGATCTTGAAGGCCATGATACCCACCGTTTACGCGCTTGGTAATCTTTTCAATCGTGTCGGTATCGACGCCCTCATCTGCGATTTTAAAAAGTTTATTTTTCTCAAAGAACCAATAAGCAGTTTCAAACGCATAGTCGGTTTCAATCAAAGACGGATCTGTCATGACCTCTGGGAGCCTCATGTCAGAAGCGAATGAACGATAGTTATCTTTGCCCGTAAGCTGCAAAAATCCTCGCCCGATGAAAACACTCCCTTCGTTTTCTCCATTTCCCATTCTGTTGCTGTAAACCTTATCTGCTAGTGCTTTTGGGTTTCTTGCATAAGGCTCGGCATCAGACACGGTCTTGAAACGCGTAGGCCAAACCTTTCTAATCCTATCGGGAGAGCTATAGTAGAGGCTTTCGCAAACGCGAGTAAATCCACCACTCTCATGAGATGCTTGACCCAGTAGATGCGCTGAGCGCTCCGCCGAGAGGCTAAAGTGCTTTGTAATGGCCCTTGCGGTATTGGGGCCAAAAGAGCCGTCTGTTGCGGCTCCTATGCGCTCCTGCAGCTTTTGCATGGCTAAGGTCATTTTAATTCTCCTGTGCGGGCTTCGTTCCAAATGTTCTGACGTAAGTCAAATCTTCGCTGTAAGCCTCTGCCCATTTATTCTCTGTGAAGGTTGCAAAGGTTATGAGCGCTTGATTGTCAGCCTCAAGCGTAAGAACGACCTCATCCAGAATGGCTAATTTCTCAACCAGAACGTCAATCTTGTGGGATTGCTCTGCGAAATACCAAGTTCCAGCGATAACTTGAGCGACCATTGCAGCGACAAGCGCCAAGGGAACCTTTACATCTGCCATTTTTATTTCCTAAAAAACTTCGTTGCAGATCGCACGGCGAAGCTACTCGCTACGATCACGCCCAAAGTGTATTGATACCACTCTGGCATTTTCTCCAATGCAGCGAAACCATCAGCGACAGCGCTGCGCCCCCACTCTCCAGTAAAACATAAAATCAGGGGCAAAGAAAAAAGCAAAACAAGATATTCGTCTTTCCATGAGTTTTGGGTTCCCTGCGCCATGATGCGCTCCCAATCCGCAACGCTTGTCTTTTCGCTGAGAAGTATCTTGGATTTGGTTTCTGCCTCAGTGAGCTTCAACTTTGCTTCCGCTGCGGTCTTATCCGCTTTGCCCTGCAACCAGCTACCCGCGAGGTTTGCTATTGGGCCTATGAATGCTTGTATCATTTTTCTGAACTAAGCCACACTGCTATCGTGCCAGTCATAGCGCCACTGACAACTGAAATCATTGCAGATTGTTGCGTACTTAAATCTTCGAGGCTCATTCCCCAATTTATTACCTTGATATACATTACCATCATGACGAACATCATAATGCGGGGCATCAGGCGATATTGAAGGATCTTTTCAAACGTGTTTGCCATGTCAAACCTCTATGTTTAGCTTAGTTCCCTGCGGTCTATCCGCTGTAGTCTTTCGCCCAAATCTATCATAACTTTGCTGCAAGTCCAATGTTTGCTTTGCTAACGCCTCTAAATGACTGTGATTGGCCCTGTGTTCTTTTTCCACCCGTTGCTCTGCCAAATGTGTTTCGATAGCCTCACGCGCCCTCGTTTGCTCATGAATGTGTGACCCAACATTGAAGGGCATAGAGCCTATTCCACTTAAACCATCTGCCATTTTTAACCCCTTTGGCCCCTTTGGCCCCTTTAAAGGTCCAGTTGGACCTGTTGGCCCCGTTTGTTGGACCCTTTGGCCCTATTTTCCCCTTTAAAGGTCCAGTTGGACCTTTTGGCCCCTTTGGCCCCTTTGGGCCTGTTTGTTGGACCTTTTGGCCCCTTTGGGCCTTTTTTCTGGTCCAGTTGTACCTGTTGGACCTGTTAAACCCTTTGGGCCTATTTATCAGCCCAGTTGGACCCTTTGGGCCTGTTGGGCCTATTTGTCGGCCCCCTTTGCCCCCTTTGCCCTCTTTGGTCCCCTTGTCAGCCCTATTGGACCCGTTGGACCCGTTGGACCCTTTATCGCTCCTGTTGGACCCTAAATTCGCCCCTGCTTTGCCAGAATGATCACAATCGTTATTCCAAGCATAATCGTCACAATGATAGTTGCACCGCCATAAATAACGATGCGCTCAACCATCTTTGCCTTTCGTTTTCTCTCCGCTTCTGCTTTTGCCTTACGATCCTTCCTTGCTTGCACCCGTATAGCTTGCAATTCACCCCATGCGCTAAAACCTCTGGTTGCAATTACGATCTGACGAAGCTCCTCCTCGGCGTCCTTGGCCCTCTGCAAATTGACAAAGGTTTCCATAGCGTTTTCATCTGAACCAGAAAAAAGGCTGTTCTTCTTTTTTTCATGCGCTGCGCGTAAATCATCTACGCCATCAAAGAACTCTCCGATTTGTTTGGTTACGTTGACCAGTTCCTTGCCCGCTGCCACCGCAGATTTTACGGCCGCGAGCGCTGTAAATGGATCAATCATGTATCACGCCCCACAATTACATACCGAGGGCAATCTGCCTCTGGGATTATTCTTATGACCTTTGGGTAATGGTAATAAAACGAAGGCGGCGGGCATCCATAACGACACGCCTTGAACATCACCCCAAAGGGATACATTCCAAAAGCGATTGAAGTTAGGGCGCAAATCATGCCCCCACCATATCACATTTTATTTGCGGGCTAAATTCTGAACGTCGCGTCTAAGCTCTTTTTGCTCATCGCGCATTTCTTTGAGAAGATATTTGATGTCATCATAGCGAGCCTCAAGAACAGCGATCTTTTTTTGGTTGGTAAATACAAACCTTAAAATCGCGCCCAATGCGGCAACAATAGCTATGCCAGCGGCAACAGCGGGAGAAAGTATTGCGTCACTCAATTTCATAAGGCCTCCGTACAGCTAAATGAGAAGCCGTACTTGCTAACATGATCTGCATCCCACCCCAGATCGTTACTATCCATTCTCATTACCGCCGTTGTACCAGATATTGAGGCAGATGTAGACCCGCTAATTGCTACTTTTAACGATGGCTCGATTGTAGCGGTTCCCGTTCCTGACATATCTGCAACAATCATATGAAGCTGAGATGTGGCGCTGGTTCCAAACTGCACATAATCGCCAGCCTTCAAAGTGCCGTTAAGGGTCAGGGGAATAGTAGTGTCTCCGATTGCATGGGTTCCGCTTGTAACCGATACCGTTGTGGCTGTGCCAATATTTGACTGCCCGTCAGGATCGCCCATCAAAAACGTATTGGCCCGCCCGCGCAGCTTCAAAAAGAAGGCTTGCCATGCGCCCGCCTGAGAGCGCTTCATAGGGGGCAAAGTAACAGTTGCTTGCCAACATGCCATTGAATACTCATAGACCTGCTCATGGCCGCTAAATGGGCTTCTGCTTTGCGCCACGGCCCGCTTGATCGACCAAGTGGACGCTGAGAACGCTGGGGTGCTGGGCATTGTGATAAGTGCCATTACGAAAGAACCTGTCCAAATGAGCCGCCGCGCCGTTTTCCATCCGCGACCGCCGCCAGTGTATCCTGTTTTATGACTGGCAGCAACGAAAGCATTTCAGCGCGAACCGTTTGAGATACCCCAGTTTCAACATTGATAGTTTGATTGACTACCGTAGCGCCGCCCTTCATGGCGTTTCTGGTATCGTGGGCGTTTTTAATTGTTCCTGATGAGGCTGGAATAATAAGCTCTGGGCCGCGCTCTCCTACAAGATAGGGTCTGCCCCTAGACATTGCACCGCCGCCCGCAGAGGCTTGTGGTACAGCGCCCCCAAAGGCATCACCAGCCCCCGCCTTAAAACCCGATCCATCGTAACGCAAGGGAACACCAAGCGCCCTCAAGATTGCATTAACAATTAAAAGCTTGATAGCTTGAGCCAGCATTTGCTTCACAAAATCTTTGAACATATTTTCAAAATCTTGCAGTGAAACCTTCGCGCCCATTGCCATATCTGCGAAAGCATTTGACACGCCATCCGCAAGACCAATAGCCCCGCTTTCGAAGCTTTCAAACATAGGGTTTAGCCTCAACGTCTCAAGTCCAAGAAGGGCATTTGCTGCGGCTAATTCATCTGCGCTTATTGCACCCGCCGCCCTAGCCTCATTGAGAGCCTCTTGGCTTTGTGTAAGGTTGTAATCCGCGTCAACCTGTTGCTGAACAAAAGCAAGGCCCGCATCTATTCTTGCTTGTTTGTTTGCTGCATATTCTTCTTCGGCCTTGTTTTGCTGTTCAAGCTTTCTAACATTAAGATCTCTTTGCGCTATGGTCAAAGCCATCATATCAAGCTCGGCAGCATCAAGATCAGGAAATTGCTTCTTTAATTCTAAATGAGCGCGTTCCGTCCTTAAATCAAATTCGCGCTGTTCATTTTTTGTTTCAATCGCCCTCGCAAGGTCTCTTTCCATATTTATATTAAGGTTAAATTCTTTTCTAAGTTCTTTAAGCTCGCCCCGCTGCTTTACCATAGCATCCAAAACTTCTTGGTCTGTGCGAAGCTTTGGCGGCGTAGGTGTAAGATCGGGAGCGGTGACTGGGCCAGAGCTTGCTCCTTCTGATAATTTCTTGGCCTTTTCTGACGCAGCGTTTAATTCATCAATAGAGGCCCGCAACTCATCTCTTTCGCCCCTTAGCCTGTTAAGTGCTTCACGCGCCTCATCAACGCCCCCATAGCTATCAAGCAAATTCGCCATTTGCCCTTGGATACCATCAGAACCCAGACGGCCCTGCATAGCCTCCATGACGGTAAAAGCCTCGTTTAGCTTTGAAATCTCTTTATTAACCACCCTCAATTTTTGCGCTGGCTCTACGGTAAAAATACCCATAGCTATACCCGCGTCTAAAATGGCTTGCGTAACCTCCCTAAACACACCAACTAAACTGAGCGCCATAGGCATAAGTTCTTCGCCTATTTCCTTGGCTAAAAGTTGAGCGTCAGCCTGTGCAGCTTTCATTTGGTTTGCAAAACTTGCTGCGGTATTGGCCGCATCCCCATGAGCGTCACTCGTTCCCGCCATTATAAGGTTTAATCTAGCTTGAACCTTTTCAGCGTTTGAAACATCTTTGGCGGCTTTGGTTATACCCATCCGCATAAGTTCTTGCTTTAAGGTTGCTTCTGTAATGACAATCCCAAAGCGCCTAACCGTCTCATGGTTCCCAACCAAAGCGCTCTGGAACGCTTCCATTGTTTCCGTATCGCTTGCATTGTTGAATGACGCAACGTCAACAGCCAGCTTTGTAAGCTCAACAGAAAGCTTTGCAGCCTCGCCTCTTGCAAAGCCCATTGGAACAAAAGTGTCTTGAATGCTTGAGGCCATTCCCTCAAGTTCAAAAACAGACCTTCCTACGCTTTGACCAAAATCATCAAGCGCCGAAACTACATCATCCCTAAAAGCACCAAAAACAACCTTTGACTTTGATTGCATTTCACCAACATCACTGGCGAAATTTATTGCGGCCATACCCGCCCTACCAAGTTGAGCAACCACAACGCCACTAGCTAGAGCAGTGATGCCCCTGCCCAAAGTCTTGAAGGCGCTGCCCATCTTGTTTGTTGATCTGTCAACGTCTCTTTGAACCTTATCCAAAGACCGCTTTAAATCAGACATATCCGCTTCAATGCGGACTAGAAGGGTATCAACTGTTGTAGCCATTAATCTGGATACCTTTCCATTAAGTCCTCTAGCTCATCCCTATGAAGGGGCGGCGGCGCTCCCCCAGAATTGAACTCTGCAAAACCTTCTAAAGCAGCATAGAACTCAACAAGGCTCATGTTCCAAAAATCATCTGGCCTCATCTGCATTTTCCCCAGACCGATTTGCATGAAATCAGCCCAAGGGAAATTCTCTACGCTGCTCCCGCCGTTGCTTCGTTTCCCTCGTCTTGCCCCGCGTTAAGGGCAGAGGCTAATACCTCACCACAAACCCGCATTGCATCAGCCAGCCCAGCATCCCAGACCGCCCTTTGAATATCCTTCATGGAGACATCATTGCCGCCACCCTTCACAATCGGATGAATTATGCCGCAAATTTCTGTTGTGGTAAGATCGCCCTCAGTGAGCTTTCCTAGAATTTTGATAATTCCGTATCCACAAAATGCCTCAATCCTCGCCAGCCCGTCCATTGTCACCCTTGAGTTCCAAGTTTTTTCGCCCAGCGTTATGAGCATTTCCCCGCGATTTGGGTTTGTCATGTTTCACTTCCTTTCCACCTATTAGAAGTTGTTCTCCGCGATCTAATACATCGGTCACGGTTTCTGCAATATATGATTTCCCCCCAGCCTTGAAATGTCCACCCACCTCAAGGCCACAGGAGAAAGCTACTGCAAATTCGTTTTGAGAGTTTGATTTGGCCCAGCCAGAAATGGTTGAGCCATCAACCTCTATTTCAACACTGAGCCAACTCATTTTTAAGCCGCCGTAAACGCGAAGGTTCCAGCGCTCTCAAGGGTTAATGAATATGTGATTTCGCCGTTATACTCACCCGCATATTCAAGCGTGGCAATCATCATTGGGCCAGCGAATGTTCCGAAGTCTGTAATGATCACATCAAAATCAACGAATGTTCCCGCTGTTCTTTGAGCGTCAAAAGCTGTGCGAACCGCCGCCTCTGATGCAGCATCTGTGAAAACACCCGATCCAGAAACGCTGAACGACTGAACGCCGCCGCCAGCCAAAAGCTGTCTCAAGCCAGAGCTATCTTTGGTTGTTACATCAACCGCTTCATCGTTCATTGAAATTGAGGTTGAGCGCAATCCAGCAACAGTTGTTGCCGTGCCGCTAATATCAACCTTTAATAGCATTGCGGAGCCTTTTTGTGCCGCCATGTTCTTTCTCCTTAGTTATCAAACACAATGGCGCGAAATCTCATGACCCCATGCCGCGTTATTCCATCAGGTTCTTCAAGGGTTGTGGCGAACTCTTGCCGTATGTTTACCAGTGAAGCACCTGACACAGTTATAGCAGCATTATGAAGGTTTTGGTAGACCTGTTGCATAATGTGCTTTATTTCATATCTGCCCCGATATTCAGACCAAACATGAATGGTTAGTGTATGCTCCACCGCATCCACGGTTTTCGTGCCATCATTGATGGCGGTTTCTTCTCCAATATTGATATATGGCGCAGAAGTTCCCTCTGGAATATCATCATATACTGGTACGTCTGCAACGCTGGCCCCAGATATGGTTGCATCGTTTAGCTTTGCGTATATCGCTTTTTGTAGGTTCCATGAGTGTAACGCCATTTAAACGCCCCTTGACCGCAAACGTGCAAACATTCTTCTGATCTTCGGCCTGTTTTCCTCAAGTGCTGGTTGAAGGTATGGCCTAGCGCCCATCTTGCTTGTGCCAAACTCAAGGAAGCCAGAGTAATCTGCGCGACTTTCAACAGCGCCGCCAAATTTATCCGCATCTAAAACCATAAAAATATTGTTTGCGAGAAATCCAGTATCAGAGTTTGGAGGATTACCAGCAACGGAGGCGGTGTGCTTACCATAAGTTCTACCCTTGCTTTGGTGTTGCTGTATGCTTATTTTCGCGGTGTTCATGGTATCTTGGACGCCAGACGCTATAATGTTTTTAACAACCGAAGCGTATTTGGCCTCGACCTTAGCATATTTTGGCGCTCTCGTTACCCTCGTCTTAATGCTTGTCATGAGGCCACCCCTTCCTCACAATCAAGATCAAGGAACTTAAACCTATTGTCCACATTCAAAACCCCATTGATCGTGAAGGTTCTTGTGGTTTGAACGCCGTTGCGGCGGTATGTTTGAACCAAGCGATTGGCAGTTGTTAAATCTGTTCTGTACCGAACGCGCACCGTGCTTCGAAGGGCATCCCTAAGC